>Ga0208044_1000056_pt1 | contig 129427 bp, 105 predicted proteins | sample Sb_taG_8_FD_187712 | JGI IMG/M metagenome (GOLD analysis project Ga0208044, IMG submission 187712) | Peat soil microbial communities from Weissenstadt, Germany - Sb_50d_c_BC metaG (SPAdes) (version 2) | ecosystem: Environmental > Terrestrial > Soil > Wetlands > Peat | place: Germany...
CGCGCCACACGGCCCTACTACTGAATAATCTCCGCAATCGTTCCTGCGCCCACCGTGTGGCCGCCTTCGCGAATCGCGAAGCGCAGGCCCTTCTCCATCGCCACCGGCGTGATCAGCTCGATCACCAGGCTCACGTTGTCTCCCGGCATCACCATCTCCGTGCCCGACGGCAGCTCCGCTACGCCCGTCACGTCCGTCGTGCGCAGATAGAACTGCGGCCGGTAGCCCTTGAAGAACGGCGTATGCCGCCCGCCTTCTTCCTTCGTCAGAATGTAGACCTCGGCCTTGAACTTGGTGTGCGGCGTGATCGATCCCGTCTTCGCCAGCACCATCCCGCGCTCCACATCATCCTTGCCTATGCCCCGCAGCAGCAGCCCGGCGTTGTCCCCCGCCATGCCTTCGTCCAGCTGCTTCTTGAACATTTCCACGCCCGTCACCACCGTCTTGCGCGTCTCGCGGAAGCCCACGATCTCCACTTCCTCGCCCACTTTGACCTTGCCGCGCTCGATGCGCCCCGTCACCACCGTTCCGCGCCCCGAGATCGAGAAAATATCTTCGATCGGCATCAGGAACGGCTTGTCCAGCTCGCGCGCCGGCTGCGGCACATACTTGTCCACTGCCGCCATCAGCTCGTCGATCTGCTTCTCCCACTTCGCTTCCCCGTTCAGCGCGCCCAGCGCCGACAGACGAACGACAGGTACGTCGTCGCCCGGGAACTTGTACGACTTCAACAGTTCCCGCACTTCCAGCTCGACCAGATCCAGCAACTCCGGGTCATCGACTGCGTCACACTTATTCAGCGCCACCACGATGTAGGGCACGCCCACCTGGCGCGCCAGCAGCACGTGCTCGCGCGTCTGCGGCATGGGACCGTCGGTGGCCGCCACCACCAGAATCGCCCCGTCCATCTGCGCCGCGCCCGTGATCATGTTCTTGATGTAGTCGGCGTGGCCCGGGCAGTCTACGTGCGCGTAGTGACGATTGTTGGTCTCGTACTCCACGTGCGCCGTCGCGATGGTGATGCCGCGCGCCTTTTCTTCCGGCGCATTGTCAATCGAGTCAAACGACCGAAACACAATCTTGGGATTGTGCTTCTGCAACACCTTGGTGATCGCCGCCGTCAGCGTGGTCTTGCCGTGATCGATGTGCCCAATCGTCCCCACGTTGCAGTGCGGCTTGGTGCGTTCAAATTTCTCTTTCGCCATTTCCGTTCCTCGTAGCGCCGGCGTCCCGCCGGCTGTCGCGCGGGCGTCCCGCCCGCGCTGTCTTGCAGAATCGCGGCTCTCGCCTCGATTCAAAGTTTCGTTGCTGCGGGCTTCGCCCGCGATCGGGCCGGCCAGAGGCCGGCGCTACTTTGTCGTGCCCTGCACCTTGGCGATGATTTCCTCCGCGACCGATCGCGGAGCCTCCTCATAGCGCGCAAAGTGCATCGAGTATTCGGCGCGGCCCTGCGTCGAAGAACGCATGTGGGTCGCGTACCCGAACATTTCCGCCAGCGGCACAATCGCCTTGATCACCTGAGACCCGGCACGATGCTCCATGCCTTCGATCCGTCCGCGACGCGAACTCAGGTCGCCCATGATGACACCCGCGTAATCTTCCGGCGTCACGACTTCGACCGACATCACCGGCTCCAGCAATACTGGAGAAGCCCTGCGCGCCGCCTCTTTGAAGGCCATCGATCCGGCGATCTTGAACGCCATTTCGTTCGAATCGACGTCGTGATAGCTGCCGTCGTAGAGCGTCGCCTTCACGTCGACCATGGGATAGCCAGCCAGCACTCCGCCTTCGAGCGCTTCCTGAATGCCCTGATCGATCGGCTTGATGAATTCCTTCGGCACCGAACCGCCGACGATATCGTTCACAAATTCGTAGCCCGTTCCCGGGGGTTGCGGGTCGAGATAAATCTTGGCATGCCCGTACTGCCCACGCCCGCCGGTCTGCCGGATGTACTTGCCCTCGGCTTCGGAGTGCTTGCGAATGGTCTCGCGATACGCCACCTGCGGCTTGCCGACGTTGGCTTCGACTTTGTACTCGCGCATCATGCGGTCGACGATGATCTCCAGATGCAGCTCGCCCATGCCGCTGATGATGGTCTGTCCGCTGTCGGGATCGGTATGAACCTTGAAGGTGGGATCTTCCTGGGCCAGGCGTCCGAGCGCCATGCCCATTTTTTCCTGGTCGGCCTTGGTCTTGGGTTCGACCGCAACCGAAATTACCGGCACGGCAAACTCGATCGATTCGAGCGCAATGGGATGATCCTCATTGCAGATCGTGTCGCCGGTGCTGACGTTTTTCAAACCAACGGCTGCACAAATGTCTCCCGCGAGAATCTCGTTGATCTCCTCGCGCTTGTTGGCGTGCATCTTGAGCAGTCGTCCAATGCGCTCGGTCTTGCCGGTGCGCACGTTCAGGACGGAGTCGCCGGTCTTCAGGTGCCCGGAATAAACGCGAATGAACGTAAGCTGTCCGACAAACGGATCAGCCATGATCTTGAACGCCAGCGCCGAGAATGGTTCTTTGTCGTCCGCCTTGCGCGTGACCGGCTGCCCATTGTCGGGGTTCTTGCCGTGCGTCTCGCCCACATCGAGGGGTGAAGGCAGATAATCCACCACCGCGTCCAGCAGCGGTTGCACGCCCTTGTTCTTGAATGCTGTTCCCACCACAACCGGGAATACCTTCAAATCAATGGTCGATTTGCGCAATGACGCGCGCAGTTCGTCGGCGGTAATCTCTTCGCCTTCCAGAAACTTGTGCAGGATTTCGTCGTCGTTCTCGGCGATGCTTTCGACCAGCTGTGCGTGGAAGGCTTCGGCTTTCTTTTTCAGCTCGGCGGGAATTTCTTCCGTGACGTACTCGGCGCCCATGGTGTCGTCCTGCCAGACGATCGACTTCATGTTAATCAGGTCAATGACGCCTTTGAATTTGTCTTCCTGACCGATGGGAATTTGAATCGCGACGGGCTTGGCACTGAGGCGCTTGCGGATGGTATCGATGGCGTGCTCGAAATCGGCGCCCATCTTGTCGATTTTGTTGATAAAGCAAATTCTCGGGACGCCGTATTTGTCGGCCTGCCGCCAGACTTTTTCCGACTGCGGCTGCACGCCATGCACCGCGTCAAACACCGCGACCGCGCCGTCCAGCACCCGCAGCGAGCGCTCGACCTCGGCTGTAAAGTCAACGTGGCCCGGTGTATCGATGATGTTGATGCGAATATCGCGCCAGGTGCAAGTCGTCGCTGCGGACGTAATCGTGATACCGCGCTCCTGCTCCTGCTCCATCCAGTCCATGATGGCCGTGCCTTCGTGCACCTCTCCGATGCGGTGCGTCTTGCCCGTATAAAACAGGATGCGCTCGGTCGTAGTGGTCTTGCCGGCATCGATGTGGGCCATGATGCCGATGTTCCTGCACCGTTCTAATGGGACTGTTCTAGGCACGACGATCTAGCTTCCTTCTGGGCTCCGACTTCAGTTTCGATTGAGTAATTGGGAAATTTAGAAATTGGGTAATTGAAAATCCAATCCCAATCGCCTTGCCAATTACACAATTACAAAATTCCCCAATTACTCAATTCTTCTCACCAGCGATAGTGCGCGAACGCCTTGTTCGCCTCCGCCATGCGGTGCACATCCTCTTTTTTCTTGATGGCCGCGCCTTTTCCCGTAGCGGCATCCAGCAACTCGTTGCTCAGCTTATCGACCATTCCCTTTTCGCCGCGTCCGCGCGCGTAAGTAATAATCCAGCGGATCGCCAGCGACGTCCTCCGGTCGGCGTTCACCTCCACCGGCACCTGATAGTTCGCGCCACCCACACGGCGGGTTTTGACTTCAAGCAGTGGTTTGGTGTTCTCCACCGCCTTGGTGAACAGCTTGAGCGCCGTATCGCCGCCCTTTGACTCCAGCTTGGTCAGCGCTTCGTAGAAGATGCCTTCCGCGGTCGAGCGCTTGCCCTGCCACATCATCGAGTTGATGAACTTGGTCACCAGGTCCGAGGCATACACCGCATCGGCCGGCACCGTCCGCTTGGAAACATGTCCTTTTCTAGGCATCTCAGCTTTGTCCTGTCATTCCGAACCGGCGCACCACGCCGGTGAGGAACCTGCTTTTTTGTCCTGTCATTCCGAACCGGCGCACCACGCCGGTGAGGAACCTGCCTTTTTTTCCTGTCATTCCGAACCGGCGCGCTACGCCGGTGAGGAACCTGCCTTTTCCCCCTGTCATTCCGAACCGGCGCGCCGCGCCGGTGAGGAACCCGCTTTTCGACTGACTCTATCCCTTTTTCGCTCGCTTGGCGCCATACTTCGACCGCCCTTGCTGCCGTCCGGCGACGCCGACCGCATCCAGCGTCCCGCGAATCACGTGATAGCGCACGCCCGGCAGGTCCTTCACGCGGCCGCCGCGAATCAGCACAATCGAGTGCTCTTGCAGGTTGTGTCCAACCCCAGGGATGTATGTGGTCACTTCAATCCCGTTGGTCAGCCGGACACGCGCCACCTTGCGTAAAGCCGAGTTCGGCTTCTTTGGCGTCTGCGTGTACACGCGGGTGCAGACTCCGCGCTTCTGCGGACACCCCTGCAGCGCCGGGCTGGCCGTCTTGTACCGAGGCCGCTTCCGGCCCTGGGCCACTAGTTGGTTGAACGTAGGCACTCTTCACCGCTCCTTGGCGCGCCGGCCTGGCTTCGATTGGCCAGCGCACACCTTCCATTGGGCCGCTTCGACGCGCATCCGTTGGCATGGCCGGCTCAAGCGCCAACCATTACTTCTCGCCGCGCAACTTCAGTTAGTGCAAGCTAACGCCGGAGAGATTCTGGATTCCCATTCAAGACTTACGCCGCCGACGGTGGCGCCCGGCCAAACTCCGGAGGCGCTCCGTTTCGTCAGCCTTGCCCTGCATATCCTTCCGCAAAAGGGCAGAAGGCACCGCAGGCACGTTTCAGCGAGGAAAGTTTCCGAACCACAACGCGAATCCGGAAACATATTTCTCTAAAGCTTCACTGCAAGTTCGCCGCGCGCGTTTACGCACAGGAAACCCGCAGCACACAACAAGCCTGGATGTACTCGCGGAACCAAACTACTATAGCAAGCGCGTGGAAACATCGTCAACTCGTGTTTTTGCATCCCACGATAGCGGAACGGAAAGCAATCCCAAGAAGCCTCGACTTGCTGATTCCGCTTTCAGCCTCTACACTACTGGTTTTCCAACTTCATACGGCGGCTCGACCCGGGGCACGGCCTGAGCCAAGGTAAAAAGGTAAAGAGGAGTGCATGAGTCGGTCGCGTTCCGGCAAGTTGTGGGTTGCACTGGCAATCGTTTCCATGTGGGGCATGGCAGGATGCGGCGGCCACACCCCGCCCAAGTTCTCGCCTTTCCCCGGGACCATCACGCTCAGCCCAGCGACCCCGATCTCGCTACAACTGGGTAGCATCACGCTGTTCACCGCATCCGCGCGCAACACCTCCAGTCAAATCGTCAATACCACCTTCGCTTTCACCTCCAGCGACACATCTATCCTGAACCTCGCACCCAGTGGCGCTGCCTGTGCCGGCCATTGGGACGCCACCTTCAGCATCTGCACGCCCGGAGGCGTGGGCGTGGTCCAGGTCACCGCGATTGCCCTTGGTAAGCCCAGCGCACCGACGCTCGTTTTCGTGCACCCTCCCGTCGACAACGTTACGGTGACTGGAATCCTGCCACCCAATCAGACCGTTCAGGAGCCTTGTCTCTTCCAGACGCAGAGCATGACCGTGCAGGCAACGGCTTTCAGCCAGGGGCAGGACGTCACTGCCACGGTGGGCCCCTTCACCTTCACTGCGAATAACGCCCCAGTCGTCACCCTCACGCCGTTGGTGAACAGCATTGTGCTCAACGGCACTATCTACAACATCGCCACGAACCAGGCGACCGCAACTGCCGCCGTCCCGGGAATGACACAGATCATCGCGTCGGTAGCCGGCGTTGCCAGCAGTTTCTTCACCCAGCCGCAATATCAGAGGACCATCAACGGTGCGGTGCAGACCTCGCCGCTCCTGAATTTCTTCGAAACTTGCCCGATTCAGAGCATCCAGGTGGAGTTGCAAGCCGCCGGATCGAAGCTGAACAGCTTTAATGCAGCCAAAGGCACGCCCGAAACCGCTGTCGCCACTGTGACCGACGTGATGGGGAACAGCTCCCTGCCGAACAACACCGGCGCCATCGTGCTCAGCAAGATTCCGCTGACCTGGACCTCCTCCCAGCCCGCCGCGGTGGGTACGGCCGCGGCCTGCACGCAATCGTGCAGCCTGTCGCTGAAGGGACCGGGGGCCGCTGCCGTCACTGCGTCTTGCTCGCCTCCCAGTTGCAATATCGGGTTTCCGGTGATTCCGTCGTCACTCTCTACTCCACAACAGTTGGCCGCGTGCGCAGCCTTTTTTCAGCTCCCCAGCTGCCAGCAGTTCATTCCGGTTCCGGTTTATGCCTCACCCACCACTTCATTGCTTCCCGTCTCTGCTGGCGCCATCTCGGGAGTAGTCGGCGGAACTCCTGCCGCGACCACGGTGCTCGCCACCAGCACCGGTTGCGCCACCTCGACTCCCACCGACTGCACTACCTCGTTTTATAGCGTCTCGACGTCGAACGCCGTGCCCAGCACCCCGACTGCAAGCCCGAACCCTCCGAACTCCCTGCTCTTCGATGTCGCCGGCGACAAGGCGTATGTGGGGAGCAACTTTGGACCTCTACAGCTGGCCCCCTCCAGCATTGGCACCAGCGCGTCTGCATTCACGCCGCTCGGAACCCTCACTGGCAGCACGCTGGCCGTCTCCAACAACGGCAGTATGGCGGTGTTCTCTTCTCCCAATCAGGTGTTCGTCACCAGTGCCACGCCGCCACCCGTCACCCCCTTGGAGATTTTCAACGCGTCCGCTGCCGCCTTCTCGCCCGATGGGTTGAAGGCGTTTATCTTTGGTAAAGACAGCAACGACAACCCGAATCTCTATGTCTACTCCCCCGTGCAAGCGTTGCAAGTGATTCCGCTGCCGCCGCAGACTACGGTCAACTCCATTGCGTTCTCAGCCAACAGCGCTTTCGCCTATGTGGTGGAACCTTCTCTTGCGGGCGCCGGCGCCGCCGTGACCGTGTACAACACCTGCAATAACCAGATCGCTCAGGCCCCTGGCGGGGCTCGCCAGATCATTCCCTTATCCGAGCCTCCGATCGCGTTTCGAGCCCTGCCCGACGGGATCAACTTCCTGGCTCTCCATTCCGACGGAACCTTTGATCACTTCTCGGCCACCATTGCTCCCATCACTCCGGCAACCCTGAGCCAGCCGGCGACCGCCTCCCCCTGCCCGCTGCTGGTAAGCCATCAGATCCTGCCCACCTTCAGCCTCAACCAGGGCCCCATTCACCCGATGAACTTCTTCGTCTCGCCGGATGCTTCGCTGCTCTATGTCATTGCCAGCGACCTCCCGCGCATCTTGGTCTACGATTTCGTCTCCCAGTCCGTGAGCGGTATCCCGCTGGCGGGAAGTGTCACCCCGGTCGCCGCCGACATGTCCGTGGACACCGGGACCGTCGTAGTCGCAGGTAGCGACGGCCTGTTGCACCTGATCTCAACCGCCAACGGCGGGAACGACAACAACCAAATCTCGTTTCCCATCCTGCCCAACTTCAGCAACCCGTTCTGCAACTTCGCGCCAGTGCAGGGGGCCTGCACCTTAAACCTGGTAGCAGCCAAACCCTAGTCACAAATCTGACCGCGACTGCGTCGGACGCTTGCGCCGCCGTCGTTGGCCAATCTCCCCACACGCTGCTACACTGACACGTTTGGGCCACCGAATCTGACCGATTCTGCTCGGAGCCCGTCGAAAAATCATGCTGAAACCAGGGGACATTGCCATTGTCAGCGGGGCGCGCACGCCCTTTGGCCGCTACTGCGGCAAATTGAAGGATTTCACCGCTCAGGAACTGGGCGCGGTCGCGGCGAAAGGTGCGATCGAGCGCTCCGGGATCGATGCCGAGGAATTCGATCACGTCGTGATGGGCAACGCCCAGCAGACGTCGGGCGATGCGCTTTACGGCGCGCGGCACGTGGGATTGCGCGCTGGGATTCCGATTGAAACTCCGGCGCTCACGGTGAACCGTCTGTGCGGCTCGGGCATGCAGGCGATTGTGAGTGCCGCGCAGATGATCCAGACCGAAGAGGCGAAGATCGTGCTCGCCGGCGGCATGGAAGCCATGTCCCAGGCGCCGTTTGTGATTCGCGGACGCGACGGATTCACGCTCGCGCCGGGCGGCAAGCTGGAGGACTCGCTGATGGTGGCCCTGCTCGACAGCTATTGCGGGTCTTATATGGCGAACACCGCAGAACTGTACGGATCGGAACAGGGCATCACGCGCCAGATGCAGGACGAGTTCGCGCTGCGCTCGCAGCAGAAAGCCGACGCGGCGTACAAGGAAGGACGCATTCAGGAAGAGCTGGTTCCGGTGCCGCTCAGAAATTCAAAAGGCGAGCCGACGGGAGAGCAGTTGACGGAAGACGATCATCGCCGTCCGCAGACGACGATGGAAGGCCTGGGCAAGCTGAAACCTGCGTTTGGTAAAACTGGAACCGTCACTGCCGGCAACGCCAGCGGGATTGTGGATGGCGCCGCCGCCGTGGTGGTCATGGCCATCGAGGAAGCGCGCAAGCGCCAGATCGAGCCACTGGGGCGGATCGTGGCGTGGGGCATCGCCGGAGTCGAGCCCAAGGTGATGGGCCGCGGCCCGGTGCCCTCGACGAAGATCGCTCTGCAGAAAGCCGGGCTGTCGCTCGACTACATCGACTTGATCGAAGTAAATGAGGCGTTCGCAGCGCAGTATCTGGCCGTCGAAAAAGAGTTGGGACTAGATCGCGAGAAGGTAAACGTGAACGGTGGCGCAATTGCGCTAGGTCATCCGCTGGGCGCGACCGGGACGCGGCTTGTGATCACGCTGCTGTACGAACTGCGCCGACGCAAGAAAAAGTACGGACTCGCGACGGCCTGCATTGGCGGCGGCCAGGGGATCGCGATGGTGGTCGAAAGCATGAGCTGACGTTCAGTTCAGAGAGTGTTGTCATCCTGAGCGAAGCGAAGGATCTATGCAGTTTGCTGGCGCCGGCAAAGTGCATAGGTTCTTCGCTTCGCTCAGAATGACAAGGCGTTTTATCGAAGGATGCGACTATGGAAGTCCAAAACGTTGCCGTTCTAGGTTGCGGGCTGATGGGGTCGGGCATCGCTCAAGTCTGCGCGATGGCTGGCTTTGACGTCACGGTGCTCGAAGTCGAGCAGAGATTTCTCGACAAAGGCTTCGCCGGGATCGAGAAATCGTTGGCCAAGTTTGCCGAGCGGCCCGTTGAGAAGGGCGGCATCACGGCGCAGCAGAAAGATGCAGCACGGGCGCGCCTGAAGGGCACGACGAACAAATCCGACTTGGCCGATTGCGACATCGTCATCGAGGCCATCATCGAGAACGTTCCGCAGAAGAGAGAGATGTACTCCGCGCTCGACGGCATTGTGAAGAAAGATGCCATATTCGCCTCAAACACTTCTTCCATTTCGATCACCGAGTTGATGAGCTCGACCAAGCGACCGGAGCGCTTTATCGGGCTGCACTTCTTCAATCCCGTGCCACTGATGAAGCTGGTCGAAGTTGTGCGCACGATCGCCACCGCCGACGATGTGTATCAGGCTGCTTACGAGTTCGGAAAAAAGCTGGGCAAGGTTCCCGTCCGCACCTCAGACAAGACCGGATTCATCGTGAACCGGCTGCTGGTGCCATATTTGCTCGACGCCATCCGCGCATACGAAGAGGGCGTGGGATCGATTGAAGACATCGACAATGCGATGAAGCTGGGCTGCGGGTATCCCATGGGGCCGTTCACGCTGCTCGATTTCGTCGGCCTCGACACGACCTACTACATTACGCACGTGATGTACGACGAGTTCAAGGAGCGGCGCTTCGCCTCGCCTCCGCTGCTGAAGCGGCTGGTGATGGCGGGCTGGTACGGGCGCAAGTCAGGCAAGGGATTTTATGATTATGCGGACCCGGAGAAGCCGCGAGCGAATAAGCTGTGAATTTCTTTTCCGTGCGGATTGCGCGGAGGAACGCGGATTTGAGCGTGTTCCATTCTGAGGGCGCAGTAGGGGTAGGAAAAGGGATCGGCAGCGATCCCCCCCGGCAGGTAAGTGGAAACCTTCACTTATGGCAGACTCCGCTCCTGGAGGAAGAAATGAGTTACTTGGTCACGATCAGAAAGAGTCCGGAGGGTTACCACCTGCTTTGGACGACGAAGACCGTTAGTCTCAGCTCCGGGCCGGGACTCTCAAGGTTCTTCGCAACGCTCGCGGAACTGACTTCGTACCTGCGTACACGGACAGACTTCAGCGAGTCCTGCGAAGCGACGCTGAGTGAGAAGCTGGAGAGGGAGGGTGTTCACGTGTTGGAGCTGAATCCAAACCCCGAAAAGAGGTAGATGAGCGGAGAGCGCTGGCCTCCCCTAAAGACCAAGCCAGCTAATCAGAACATTATGAACTTCGAAAACCTTCTTCTCGAAAAGAAAAATGCGATTGCCTACGTCACCGTCAACCGTCCGAAGGTGCTCAACGCGCTCAACATGGCCACCATGGAGGAGTTGCGGGCGGCGTTTCATGACATCAAAGCCGACAAGACTATCCGCGTCGTGATCTTCACCGGTGCCGGCGAAAAGGCGTTCATCGCCGGAGCCGACATCAGCGAACTTGCCAAGCACGACGCGGTCAGCGGCAAGGAATACACGCATCGCGGCCAGTCGGTGCTGAACCTGATCGAGAACCTGGGCAAGCCGGTGATCGCCTGCATCAACGGCTTCGCGCTCGGCGGCGGATGTGAAATCGCCATGGCCTGCACCCTGCGTCTGGCCAGCGAGAACGCGAAGCTTGGCCAGCCGGAAGTGAAGCTGGGGATCATTCCAGGCTACGGCGGCACGCAGCGCCTGCCGCGTCTGGTGGGCAAGGGCTTAGCGATGCAGCAAGTTCTCACCGGAGAAATGATCACGGCGCAGGAAGCGCACCGCATCGGACTGGTGAACGAAGTGGTCGCGCCGGCCGAGCTGATCGCGCGCGCCGAGGCGATTGCCGCGAAAATCATCGCCAACGCGCCGCTGGCCGTGCAGTACGCGATGGAAGCCGTCAACAAAGGCATGGAGATGACGCTGGCCGAGGGCCTGTATCTGGAGGCGACGCTGTTCGGCGTCTGCTGTGCGACGGAAGACAAGAAGGAAGGCACGACGGCATTCCTCGATAAGCGACCGGCGCAGTTCAAGGGCAAGTAACTTCTGGGTCACGAATCAACGCGGATTTCCACGGATATCCACGGATATCCAAATTTGTCATCCTGAGGCGCGCTCTTCGCGCCGAAGGACCTATGCAGTGTGCCGGGCGCAAGCAGAGTGCATTGGTCCTTCGCTTCGCTCAGGATGACAACTTGGACGGTTAGTCTTCACCACGGAGGCACGAAGTCACGGAGAAGAAGCTCAAATTGAAAGTTGAGTCCGCGCCGGAGCCGGCTATTCCGGCCCTCGAAGGCAAGCTCGATGCGCGCGGGCGAAGGTTTGCCCTCGTCGTGTCTCGCTTCAACGCCTTCATCACAGAACGGCTGCTGCAGAGCGCATGTGACGGGCTGCAACGTTCCGGAGCAGACCAGAAAAACATCGCCGTGGTGCGGGTTCCCGGTTCGTTCGAAATTCCATCCGCCGCACGATCCCTCGCCGAGACCAGGAAATATGACGCCATCATCTGTCTCGGTTGCTTGCTGCGTGGCGACACGGCCCACTACGACGTCATCGTCAACGAAGTTACGCGCGGCATCGGGCAGTCGGCGCAGGAGACCGGAGTGCCCCATGCATTCGGCGTGCTGACCTGCGACACGCTGGAGCAGGCCATCGACCGCGCCGGCCTGAAGATGGGAAACAAGGGATTCGAAGCCGCGTTGGCCGCGGTCGAGATGGCGTCGCTGAAATCAGCTATCAGCTCTCAGCCTTCAGCTGTCAGCCAAAAGCAGGTCCCTCACCCGCGCATTGCGCGTGTTCGGAATGACAAATCTACGAAGAAGAATGCATCCAAACGCCGCAGTTAGCCTCTCCTCCAGTAAACTGACAACTGAGAACTGACAACTGCTTTTATGGGCACGCGCCGCAAATCCCGCGAACTGGCTCTGCAGATGCTGTTTCAGGCCGACATGGGCAAGCAGGATGCTGAGCAGGTGAGGCGCACGTTCTGGGCCGAGCACCAGGCGGCGAGCGCCGAGGTGCGCGGGTTTGCCGACGATCTTTTCCGCGCCGCCATGGATCGCGGCGGAGAAATTGACAAGCTGATCGAGCGCCATGCCGAACACTGGCGCATGGACCGCATGGCCGCGGTTGATCGCAATCTGTTGCGGGCGGCGGTGGCGGAGTTGCTGGCTTACCCGGAGACACCGCGTGCGGTCGTGATCAACGAAGCGCTGGAAATCGCCCGCAAGTTCTCTTCGCCGGAGTCGGTGCACTTCGTCAACGGTGTGCTCGACAGTATCGGGAAGGAACTGGTGATCAGTGATCAGTGATGGGTGATCAATACTGAGCACCGAGTACTGACAACTCGTCTCATAAATGGTTTTGGGAAGGGCACGACTTCAGTCGTGCCGTCAAGGGCCGCATGAATGCTGGGCTTCAGCCCCTGAGGAGCGCGGCTCTGCTCACTGCGTCCTATTTGTGAGACGAGTTCTGAGTACTGAGTACTAAGTACCCAGCACTCTGAACCAGCCTTACTCCAGAGCAGCTACTTTGCCGGTGTCAACGCTGCCTGCACGGTCGTGCCCGGCAGTTCGTCGCCGCGGAAGTATCTCGGCTTGCTCGCTTCCTTCAGGTCCGCAGCCTTCATCTCCGGCATCGCGGTGAAGGGCTTGGAGTAGTCGTTCGCCGCATTCCAGAACAAGAATCCGATGCCGCCCTTGCTGCGGGCGGTCTCCACCTGAATCTTGATGTATTCCGGCGAATAAGTCTTCGTCCGCCAGTGGAAGGCCTGCAGCCACGGACGAATCACGACTCCGCTGCCCTTGGTGATCAGCTCAAAGCGATCCATCGACTCGCCGATGAAGTGGGCAGGCTCATCGCCGGGGTGCGGAATGTTGTCCATGCCGAAGAAGTGTGACGGGTAAATCATGGGGCTCAGCACGTCGCAGTACCGCGCCATCTGCACGATGTCCTGCCCGGTGTGCGAGAGGTCAACTTGCCGCTGCCATGCCATCACGCCGAAAACGTCAAGCGACAATAGCGCGCCCGTGGGATGAATCTCGGCATACGCCTTCTTCAGAAAGCCGGCGATAACGTCGGAGCGCTGCATTCCATGTGCGTTGCAGGATTTTGTTTCAGGAGTGGAGGCTTTGGTGCCGGCGGTTGGGACGGTTCCGCCTCGCTTCGCTTTGGCGTGACGGGCGAGGCGCCCGTCGCCACATAGTCCGTTGTCGCTGCCGGCTACTTCGTTTGTCGCTTGTACTGCGTCTGGTTGCTGACTCTGAAACACGAACTGCGCGTCTTTCTGGTCGCCCTCGGCCGGGAAGCGGACGTAGTCGAACTGGATCTCATCCACGCCCAGCTGGGCTACGTGCTTGGCCAATGCGATGTCATACTCTTGCACTTTCGGCTGCGAAGGATCGGTCCAGACCAGCTTGCCGTTTTCGCGCCAGGCCGTGTGGTTGCGGCGCGACTGGACAGCCAGCTCGGGATGGGCCTTCACCAGGTCCTCGTCGCGAAAAATGGCGATGCGGGCGATGGCGTGCATGTTCTGCTGGTGCAGAAAATGCACAAACTTCGGCACATCGTGAATGTAGACCTTGTGCTCACCCAGCAGCGGATGCTCGAACGGAATGTTCACGCTGCCGTCCGAATCCTTGATGTCGAACACCACCGCGTTGCCCCCGACCTCACGCCAGTGCCGGATAATGCGCAGCCCATGGTCGCTGCCCGCCATCACTCCGGTCAGGTAGACGGCGCGGACTTCGAAGTCCCTGGCTACCGGGATGGTTTTCTCCGTGATCGGCGCGGCCAAGATTCCCGGAATCACGATGTGCTCATCAGCCTTCAGAATGTTGGAGGAGTCGGACTTGTGGTTCACGCCCCGGATTGCCTCTGCGAGTTCGGAGGATGTCAGATACGAAGTGCGGCCAAGATAACGGCGGGCGATGGTCGGGATGGCCTCGCCGCGCTTGGCGGTGTACATCTCTGAGCCGGCAGGGGTCGTCACTTCCAGCTCGGAAAGGGGTTTCATCGTTGCCGTGGCCGGGATCGACGCGCTGACAGGCTGCAATTGCGGCGTCTGGGGCGTCGCTTTTACCGTCTGCGCCTGCGCCGCAAACTGGGACATCGAATGCGGGCCGAGCCACCAGGCGGCGCCGCCGAAGAGCAGGCAAGTACTGGCTGTGATGATGCGAGTGAACGATGAGCGCAAGCTTCCTCCCGAGAAAAACTCCCTGCTTGCGATCCTAGCTGCGCCCTTTGCCAGCCGCTAGTTACGTGGGGCCAGACACGGTTGACTAGTTAAGTACCGAGTTGCGATGCCGAGTCTCCTGAGGCGAAACTCGGCGCCCAACGCACGTCCCAGAGACCACGGAGCGCTAAGAATTTCACCCACCCTTTTGTTGGATGCCCCGGCCAGGGCACTCAGTACTCCGTGCTCGTTACTGGGTACTGGCATTACCGGTAACTGTTCCTTCCTCGATTCTGCAAACTATTTCTCTTCAGTGCTGTGAGAACCGCGACCGGGCGGATTAGATTTGAAGCGATCCGCCGCTAACTCCAGTCAGATGCAGGGTTTCCTTTCTGTCCTGACCGGCCCATACGGTGGCCAAATGCTTGCTTATTCCCTAACGCCCGGGCTTCTACCCCCTGGGGGGCAGGGCAGGTTGGCGGACGGACTTAAGGCGTTTCCAGAGAGTGGGCCAAAAGCACGAAAGAACGCCCATAAGGACCGGCAGAAGCCAGCGAGATGCGGAAACCAACGGCCAACGAAAGGAAAGAACAGCCGGGTAAGCCCCGGGCGACGACCCTATGAGAACGAACCTCGCGACAGTGCTCGACCCCAACCGCCGCAGCAACGATGCCGGAGAATTTGAAACCGCGCTGCGCCGCCGCATTGTGGGCCAGGACCAGGCGGTCGAGAAGGTGGTCGAGATCTACCAGATGTTTCTCGCCGGGTTGAATGCGCCGGGCCGTCCCGTGGGAAACCTGCTGTTCCTGGGGCCGACCGGATCGGGCAAAACGCGCGTGGTCGAGGCCATGGCAGAGGCTCTGTTCGGCGACGCGCGGGCCTGCATCAAGATCGACTGTGCCGAGTTCCAGCATTCGCACGAGATTGCCAAGCTGATCGGCTCGCCTCCGGGATATCTGGGACATCGCGAGACCCATCCTCTGCTAACCCAGGAAGCCCTGAATCAGTGGTTTACCGAGAAGTTAAAGCTCTCGATCCTGCTGTTTGACGAAATCGAGAAGGCGTCGGACTCTCTCTGGCAGCTCCTGCTGGGCATCCTCGACAAGGCAACCCTGACCCTGGGCGACAACCGCCGCGTCGACCTGTCGCAGTGCATCATCATCATGACCTCGAACCTAGGCGCGGGCGAAATGACCAGCCTGGTCGATGGCGGACTTGGCTTTGCTCCCAAGGTGGTCGAGGTCGACGAGTCGTTCGACGACAAGATTCAACGCACCGCCGTCGAAGCCGCTCGCCGCAAATTCACGCCTGAGTTCATGAACCGCATCGACAAGTCGGTCGTGTTCAAGACTCTGCGCGACGAACACCTGGCGCAAATTCTTGACATCGAGCTCGGCATGGTGCAGCAGCGCGTGCTCATGGCCGCGGGCACCAACCAGTTTGTGTTCAACTGCACCGCTGCCGTGAAGGAATATCTGCTGCGCGAGGGCACCGACCCGCGATATGGCGCGCGTCATCTGAAACGCGCGATTGAGCGTAACCTTGTGTTTCCGCTGGCCAATCTGGTCGCGACTGGACAGGTCAAGCTGGGAGATTTTGTGCGCGTCGACATGGCCTCGGAAAACAGCATGATCTTCGTCAAGGAAGCGGAAAACAGCATGGCGCCGGTCCTGCTGGAGCGCTACGGAGCCGCCGCCGCCAACCAGCCTGCGGCACGCGCCGCGCGTTCGGCCGTGAACAACCGCCGCGACTTCGGGGCCACCCCGCCTCCGTCCGTGGCGGAGAGCAAATAGACTTTTGGTAGGTGGAGTTCTCGCTTGACCGCATCTCGCGAGATCAAACCAATGGCGCCGGCACCCTCCGGCGCCTTTTTTCACGCGTCCCAGCGTCCCAAGAGATTCGTCCCTGTCTACACTCAAATTCCAACACGACGCCCGCCCGGCCCCTTCCGCTCACCGAAGCATCATGGCGACCCGACAGACGCGAGCGGTCCCAAACGTGACCTTCGTAATCGCGCAGGCTCCCTCTCGCATTGCTGCTGCCGGAACCCGCTCCTAGAATTGGAGCAGGGTTCACTGCGCCTCCACTCCGCATGCCTGAGATCACAAAGCGACTGGACCGGGCCGAAATCGCCAAGCGCGTCGAGCGGGCGGAGAAACTCCTGCAAAAGGGTAAGCCGGCCGAGGCCCTTGACGAGTACCTGCAAGTCCTGCGGGACGATCCGGACAACGATGCCGTGCGGCAATTGGCGGCGGACCTCTCTCTTTCCCTGAGCCGCAACGGCGACGCCGTCCGCCTGTTGGGCGAACTCTTTGAGCGGCAAGTGGTTGCTGGCGACGCGACCCGCGCCAGCCTGACCTACAAAAAGCTGGTCCGGCATGGCAGCCCCACCTGGCAACAGAAATTTCGCTTTGGACAGCTTCTGGAAGGAACCAACAAAAAACTGGCCGCCGGAACCTACGAAGCTGCGCTGACCGATCTGGCTAAGCTGGGCAAAAAGCAGGAAACCGCCGAAGTGCTGGATCGGCTGGTGGCGATCGAGCCCACCCAGGCTAACTTGCTGCGGGTGGCCGAACTGGCGTCGGAGTTGGGAAATCGCAAGACCGCGGCCACGGCGTTTCAGCGCGTCGCACAGCTGGTTGCGGCTGAGGGCGGGGATGCCTCCCAATGGTACGAGCGCGCCTATCAGGAAGATGCCTCCGATCAAGCCATCGCTCTCGCTTACGGCAAGACCTTGCTCGATCAAGGGCAAGTCGGCGCGGCCATCTTCATTCTCGAACCGCAGCTCAACTCCGGGCAGGTAACGCTTGAGCTGCGCGACACCTACGCCTCAGCCCTGGTCGCTGCCGGCCGCTACGCCGAAGCTGAGCCGCTGATCTGGCAACTTTTTGAGCAGAATCCTTCCCGAGTGCAGCAGGTGATCGCCCTGATCGGACAGTTGCTCGACTCCGAGCAGGATGAGCCGGCCGTTGAGCTGGCCCGCAAACTGGAGCAATTCCAGCGCCGCCGCGGCGAGCGCCGCCAGTTCATCGCCATCATGCAGGACATTGCCGCAGGGCACCGGACGGCGCCGCCAATTCTCGAATTCCTCAGCGAGCTCTACAACTCTTCCAACCGTGAAAACGACTACTGCCAAACCCTGCTGAAGCTGTTCGATCTCTATTGCAGCACCGGCGAATTCAGCAAAGCCGCCGATTGCCTGGACCGCGCCGCCGAAGTCGATCCCTATGAGCCCGGTCACTTGAAGCGCCTCGATCTGCTGAAAGGCAAAGTAGACGACGCACGCTTCCGGGTGATTTCTTCGCGCTTCAACACCGTCAGCAAGACGCCCGAAGAGCCCGCACATAGTGAAGGTCCGACCCTGGGCGCTTCCACGCTGCAAGACCTGATGCTGCAGGCGGAGATCCTGGTTCAGTACGGCATGCGCAACAAGGCCGTGGAGCGGCTGCAGCGAATTCAGGAACTCTTTCCCCGAGAAGAAGAGCGCAACGAGGATCTGCAACGCCTCTACATGGCCGCGGGAGTCACGCCGCGCTACTCCGGTTCGGCCCCGCTGCCTCCATCGACCGCTTCGGCCACGGCCACGGTAAACGCCGCCCAGCCGGCGCCGGCCGCCCCCGCTCCCGATCCCGCAGCCGACGTGCGCAGCTTCACCCGCGTAGCCGAGATCACCCGCAAGCTCTACCACCAGAGCACGGCTCCGGCGGTGCTGACTACGGCCGTGAAGGAGATCGGCAGTCACTGGGAAGCCACGCGCTGCGTGGCCGTCATGGGCAAGGCCGGCCTGTCACCCACCTCCGTGGATGAATATTGCGCCGAAGGCTGCAAGAAAGGCAGTGCCTCGACCATCGCAGAACTCGTGGCCTGCCTGCAGCAGGCGATCGAAGGCCACGAACCGCTGGCCATCAATGATGCTCCGAAGGCCCCGGCGCTCGAATCGGTAAAGAAGGCGATCAGCGAACTGTCCGCGGCGTCGGTGCTGGCCATTCCCCTCAGTGATGGCGAGGAGAGAGTCGGCCTCCTCGTGCTGATCCACAACCGCTCCCGCGTCTGGCCGCAGGCCGACATGGTCGTCCTCAAGACCGTCGCAGACCAGATGGTGATCGCCCTGAATAACGCCGGCTTACGCCGCCTGGTGAAGAATCTTTCCGTCACCGACGAGAAATCCGGCCTGCTGAAGCGCGCTTCCTACATTGATCTGCTGCTCGCCGAAAGCAAGCGTGCCATTCAGAACGCCTCGTCGCTTTCGGTGCTCGTGATGCAGTTCGGCAGAAGCGCCTCCATGATCAAGGAATACGGGGAATCCGAAGTGCAGGCGGCCATGGAAAGAGTCGGCCAGCTCTTCGCCGCCAACATCCGCTCCAATGATCTCGCGTTTCGCTATGACACCACCGCGATTGCGATCCTGCTGGGCGAAACGGCGGAGAAGGAAGCCATGTTGGCCATCGAAAAGCTGCGCAAGATCGTCTCCGAGGTCCGCCTCCCGGCCAAAGACGGCAAGGAGCACCCCGTGCAGTTCTCGGCGGGCCTGGCCGAAGCTGTCATCCGCACCGAATACGACCCGGTCGACGTGGTCACCGAAGTGATCAACCGCGCCGAACACGCCCTCAGTCAGGCCATGTCCCAAGGCCCCGGCAAAATCGTAGCCCTAGGCCCCGCTCTGGCATCAGGCGCCGTCGCATAGTCCATTCGTGGCCAGATCCATCCGTGGCCAGATCCATTCGTGGCCTAGATCCATCCTTTCGCAGAGACATGAGCGCGGCCACGCTATTTTCAGCCCAAAATAGAGTCTGTCATTCCGAGCAAAGCGAGGAATCTGCTGTTTCTTTGCCTGCTCGCGATCAGGACTCACTTCCTGGGAAAGTTCGGGTCAGCCTTGATCTCGCGAATCTGCTGAATGTGCCGCTCGGCATGGGTTGAGATTTCGAGCATCCATTGCCAGGAATCGATCACCTCTCCGTATTCCCCAAAGCTGTGGGCGCGCAAGTCGTCGTTAGTCGTTTTGATGTACTCGATCATGGTGGCGCGCAGCGCCTGGAACTTTGCCAGCGCTAGGCCGGCGTCTTTGTACGTCTCAACTTTCTCGTGTCCGCCGCCGGTTTTCGTATGCACCACGCGATCGATGCCGTACCACATGATATCGGCGTCGGTAACCGCTGACTTCTTGCTTTGCATATCTGGAGGCGCCTTCACAGCCTTCATCAAGTCGCGCCAGTAGTCTGGTTCGGCCACCGCCAAATGAGAAACGCATTCCCGAATGGACCAGCGGTCAGGCGAGGCCTTGTATTCGAGCTGAGCCGGCGACAGCCCGCGTACCTCCTCGGCCACCATCTGTCCGGTCATTTCAAAGTGCACCAGCAAGTGCTCGCGATCGGCGGCGCTCATCGGGGCGGCGGAGAGGCGCAGAGTCATCGCCAGAATCAGCAAGGGCAAAGCTCGGATGGTCTTCATGTCGCGCATCGTAGCAACTGCCGCTCCGGAGAATCCGCATAGTGTGAGGAACGACATGCGGGCGGGTTCGATTACACGGCAAGCGTGGACGAACGGAAGGCCAGCTGCGTAGAGTCTCCCCTTCGATTTTGGGTGGCGCAGCGCTTTCAGCGCTGCGATCAGCCCTTTCTTTTCTGTCCGGGCTTTAGCCCCCGAGGCGCAACCGTGGAAGAGCGGCCTTCAGAGCCTTCCGTGAGCGAAGTCGAAGGGAACCTGCTCCATCTCGATGTCATTCCGACGCCTGAGCGAAGCGAACAAGGAGGAACCTGCTCTCGATGTCATTCCGACGCCTGAGCGAAGCGAAGAAGGAGGAACCTGCTGTTCCCGCCCCGCCCCGCCCCAAAACCCATTTGGCATTCCCTCCCCAACCAGTGGTAAAAAGGATCGACTATGAGGGGGTCTACCCGGGGCGCGGCTTCGGCCGCTGGGGGCACGCATCCAGCGGACCGCCCTGCCTTTCGCGGTCTTCGGAAGAATCACGAATTCACTCCCCACCGGCAACCGCCCGGGAAGGGTGCGACTTCAGTCGCACCGATCACGCCCCTCCCCGGAGCGCGGCTTCAGCCGCTGGGGGCCACGCATCCAGCGGGCCGCCCTGCCTTTCGCGGTCTTCGGAAGAATCACGAATTCACACCCCACCAGCACAACCGGGAAGGGTGCGACTTCCAGTCGCACCGATCACGCTCCTACCCGGAGCGCGGCTTCAGCCGCTGAGGGCCACGCATCCAGCGGACCGCCCCACCCTTCGCGGTCTTCGGAAGAATCACGAATTCACTTACCACCAGCACAACCAGGAAGGGTGCGACTTCAGTCGCACCGATCACGCCCCTACGCGGAGCGCGGCTTTAGCCGCTGGGGGCCACGCATCCAGCGGACCGCCCCACCCTTCGCGGTCTTCGGAAGAATCACGAATTCACTTACCACCAGCACAACCGGGAAGGGTGCGACTTCCAGTCGCACCGATCACGCTCCTACCCGGAGCGCGGCTTCAGCCGCTGGGGGCCACGCATCCAGCGGGCCGCCCTGCCTTTCGCGGTCTTCGGAAGAATCACGAATTCACTTACCACCAGCACAACCGGGAAGGGTGCGACTTCCAGTCGCACCGATCACGCTCCTACCCGGAGCGCGGCTTCAGCCGCTGAGGGCCACGCATCCAGTTTGAATCCGGGAAACGCGGAGCAATAGCGATACTCATCCGCACTCCCGACGAGCTTTCCCATCACCGGATTCTGATGGATGTAGAGCCGGTGCCCGGCAAAATCCTGCGCATCACGAATGCGATGATCGGTGAACCCCTTCTGCCAGATTTCCCTGCGACTGATCTCAACTCCAACCGCGTGCGAGTAGCCGCCTTTGATCAGTTGCACCCCACGCTCCAGCGTGGTGTCGCGCGCCGGTGTAAACAGAAGATGGACATGGTCCGGCATGAGCACGAAAGCGTGCAGTTCGAATCGTCCCTGCCTGCGATATCCATACAGAGTCTTCAAGAAGAGCCTGGCGTAAGGCTCCACGACGAAGAACCTCATGCGTTGAAAAGTCGAGAACGTCACGAAGTATGTCCCTGGAGGAGACATCAGACGGGTAGGTTTCACAGCGCTGGCCCTCAGCGGCTGAAGCCACGTTTCTACGCCAGCCTAATGCGGTACGACTCGAAGTCGTACCCTTCCCGGTCGAAATACCTTATGACTCGTCCGCTTTTGGGAAAGCCTCGTGGGCAGTGCCAAATATCGGGAGGGTGCGACTACCGGGAAGGTGCCATCACCGGGAAGGTGTGATTACCGGGAAGGGTGCGATTACTGGGAAGGGTGCGACTTCAGTCGCACCGATCACGCTCGCACACGAAATACGGCTTCAGCCGCTGAGGGCTCGCTCAGCCCTTCCCGTCTCAAAATAATACGCCTCGGACGGTCGTTTTCGGCCCCTCGGACGCCCCTACCCACCTCCTGCCGATATTTCGGCAGCCTCTAACCTCAACAATCCACACGAGTTGCCGATTTATGTATATTATTGTATGTACATCTTTGTACATGAAAGTGTTCCTGCAGGAACACTCTCCGGCCTGCAGGGTAACCCCTAACCCCCATAGAATACTGTCACTTCCCCAGGCGGTAAGGGGCACCGGCAGTCCAATCCCAGTTGGCTCTTGCCTGGCTGCCCGGGGCCCTCAGCTATAATGGCTCGTAACGTTGGTGGGGTTCGGACCTCGTTGTCCCCTGAAGTGCCCTGAGGAGACTTCCGCCTCGTTGCAGACCGCACTCGAAGGAGTCTCAATGCCCATCCAGAAGACCGAAAAGATCTGGCACAACGGCAAACTCATCGCCTGGGAAGACGCGACCGTGCACGTGATGTCGCACGTGATTCACTACGGTTCGTCGGTGTTCGAAGGTATCCGCTGCTACGAGGTTCCCTCCGGCCCCGTGATTTTCCGCGCTCAGGAACACATTCAGCGGCTGGTCGATTCCGCCAAGGTTTACCGCATGGACTTGCCGTTCACCCGCGACGAAATTATCAAGGGCATGCTCGAAACCGTCGGCCACAACGGCGTGTGGCCTTGCTACGTGCGGCCGATCATTCTGCGCGGATACGGCGATGCCGGCGTCAACCCGCTCAACAATCCCATCGAGGTCTACATCGTCAACTATCCGTGGGGAAAATATCTGGGGCATGAAAGCGACGCCTGCGACGTGTGCGTTTCTTCCTGGACGCGCATTGCGCCCAACACCCTCCCCGCCATGGCGAAGTCGGGCGCGAACTACATGAACTCGCAGCTCATCAAGATGGAAGCCCTCGCCAACGGCTACGTCGAAGGCATCGCGCTCGATGTCAGCGGATTCGTCAGCGAAGGCTCGGGCGAGAACCTGTTCCTCGTGCATCGCGACCGGCTGATCACAGCGCCACTGGGAAATTCCGTGCTGCCCGGCATCACGAGGGATTCCGTGCTGCAGATCGCGCGCGACCTGAATCTTCCTGTCGTCGAGCAGATGATTCCGCGCGAGATGCTCTACATTGCCGATGAAGCGTTTTTCACCGGCACGGCCGCCGAGGTCACGCCCATCCGCTCGGTCGACAGGATCAAGGTCGGCCAGGGCGCGGTGGGGCCGATCACCAAGGCGGTACAGAAAGAGTTCTACGGCATTGTGCGTGGCGAGAAGGCTGACCGCCACGGATGGCTCACGCCCGTTCCGGTGCGCTCCAAGCAGCCGGTCGGCGTATAATCCTTTCCACCTCGTTTCACATGAGGGGCGCATACCGCGCCCCTCTTGGCTTTTCGGCCTCGGCAACACATAACAGACTTACCAGGAGGTAGCATGTCCCACGGATTGACTCCCGAATTTGCCCTCGGCTATCGCGCCATGATGCTGGACGGCATCAACCGCGAAGCGCAAACCACCCGGCGAGTGATCGCCGCCATACCCGACGCCAAGTCCGACTACAAACCCGATCCCCACGCCCGCACCGCGCAGGAACTGGCATGGCATCTGGCCAACAGTGACATTCAGTTCCTCGACGGCATCGCCGACATGAGTTTCAAGATGGACACGCCCGAGCACAAGCCGCAAACGGCGGCGGAAATCGCGGCCTGGTACGACCAGAATATTCAGCGCGGCGTGGCCCGCATCGCCGGGATGACGGCCGAGCAACTGCTCACGCCGGTCGAGTTTTTCGGCGTGTTCAATCTGCCCGCGGTGCTCTATCTGAGCTTCCTCAACAACCACAGCATCCATCATCGCGGCGAACTGGCGACCTATCTGCGGCCCATGGGATCGAAAGTGCCCTCGATCTACGGCGGCAGCTACGACGAACCGTTCGTCCCGGCGGTTTCGGACGAGACGGCCGCGTAATTGGTTTCAGCCCGAACTACGAAGCCGCCCGCGTGGGCGGCTTTTTTGTATTCGCGAGCGCGGTGCCTTACCGGCTGCGTGTGTCGAGCCTGCGATTGTCCAGACTCCACGCGCTGGTGAATTCGTTACTAAAGTATTGTCGATCTAGCATCCCATACGGGGATTGCCGGTAGCGCCTTGATAGGATGGCGGCGAAGGATTGCCTATCGTGAGTGCGACTGCATCCCGGCTGGGACAAATGCCAAGCGCTGCGGAAATGTCCCAGAGCAGCGCAGTAAAGCCGATCTCGCGCACGCTCTTTGCCATCGTAATTTTTCTTGGAGCGTTCCTACTCTTCAGCGTCCAGCTTCTGCTGGGAAAGTACATCCTGCCCTGGTTTGGCGGCACCGCCGGCGTTTGGGCGAGTTGCCTGTTTTTTTTCCAAACGACATTGCTGGCGGGCTACGCGTACGCCCATGGCACAGTTACTCGCCTTCGGCCCAATGTTCAGATGCGGCTGCATGCGGCGCTTATTTTGGCCTCACTCGCACTGATGGGATTCACCGCCTACGTGTGGCCTTCTCCGATCACCCCCGGGAGTTCCTGGAAGCCCCATAGCGGCGAGACCGCCATCTGGCTGATCTTGCGGCTGCTGCTGGTAAGCGTGGGTGCGGGAGTGACGCTGTTGGCGACCACGGGGCCGCTGGTGCAGCATTGGTTTACCAGAGCCTACCCCGGAGAATCGCCCTATCGTTTGTATGCGCTCTCTAACGCAGGGTCCTTGCTCGGCCTGCTGAGCTATCCCGCATTTATCGAACGATGGTTCCGGCTGAATACGCAGGCGTGGCTTTGGTGCGCGGCTTATCTCATCTACGCGGCAGCGGCCATCGCGCTCGCCGCGACAGGGTTCAGGCGGACCGGCAATTCCTCTACCGTGGCGGCCAGCCATGAAAGGGAATCTCCGCCAGAGCCTGGCTTGAAAGACAAGCTGACCTGGTTCTCTCTGGCCGCGCTGGGTTCGCTGATGCTGCTGGCCATCTCGCGGTTCATCACCGCGGATCTGGCTCCCATTCCACTATTGTGGGTACTGCCACTCGCCGTCTATCTGCTCTCATTCATCGTGTGCTTTGACCACCCGCGCTGGTATCTGCCCGGGCTGTTCCACCCCTTTCTAATGGCCGCCGCGGTGTTCACGATCATGTTCTATCACGGGATCGGGTTGCATTTGTGGATGTTCATTGCAGCTTTTCTGCTGACGCAGTTCGCCTGCTGCATGTTCTGTCATGGGGAGCTCTATCGGCGCCGTCCGGACCCGGCCCACCTGACTTCGTTTTACCTGATGATCGCGCTGGGCGGAGTGGCGGGCAGCGCCTTCGTGACCCTTGCGGCTCCCTTCCTCTTTAGAGGCTATTGGGAGATGCACGCCGGCATTGCGATTGCCCTCATCGCCATGGCAGCCATGGCCAAGGCGGACGAATCTTCGTGGCTCAACCGCCAAAACCCGTTCATCGCGGTGTCACTTATTTCCTGGGCAGCGCTGACCGCAGCGTTCTGGCTCAGCAGCAAATCAGACTCGCTGCGGCGCTTCCTTTCCGACTGGCACTGGGCGGTATTGCTTGGATTCGCCGTCCTTTGCACGCTGCTTGCGGCGGGATCTAAGAGCGCCGTAAAGGTGCTCGCGCAGCAGGCGCCACAACTGAACCGTTGGACGCTGTTTACGGCCGTCAGCGCGGCCAGTGTATTGCTGATCTGGGCAGGAACGGCACAGTACCGTCAGTCCGTCTGGGCCCATCGGAACTTCTACGGATCGCTATACATCACCGAGCGCCAGGTTGCCGATCCGCATTTCAACGCCTACGCCTTCACCCACTCCAACACATTGCATGGAATTCAATTCGTTTCTTCCGATCTGCGCCCGTATCCGACGGCGTATTACAACCAAACCAGCGGCATCGGGATCTTGCTTATGAATTATCCCCGCCACCAGGAAGATAGGACCATGCCCCACAATCTCCGCGTGGGCGTGATCGGACTGGGTGCGGGCACGATTGCCACCTATGGGCAAGCGGGCGACGTATTTCGCTTTTATGAAATCGATCCGGAAGTAGTCCGGGTCGCGAGCGGCGATCACGGATATTTTTCCTTCTTATCCGGCAGTCAGGCCCGGATCGAAATCGTGAGCGGCGACGGACGGCTCTCGCTGGAGCGCGAACTGGCGCAGGGCCAGCCGCAGTCCTACGACATTTTCATTGTCGATGCGTTCAACGGCGACGCGGTTCCCGTCCATCTGTTAACCCGGGAAGCCTTCGAGTTGTATCTCGATCATCTGCGTGACGAGAACTCGGTGATCGCGGTGCATGTGACCAACCGCGCAGTAGAACTGGCTTCGGTTGTGGCCGCCGAGGCGCAACACTTCCACCTGAGCCTGGCCTATGTCAATGCGCCCGGGATAACCAGTGACAAGTTGCCGGACGGAATCATTTCACCGAATCAGTGGATTCTGCTTTCGCGGAGCAAAACCGTCTTGTCCCTGCCTGCCATCGAGAAGGCGGGCAGCCCGCTGCACCTGCGCCACGGCCCGCATTTCTGGACGGATGATCAAAACAACCTTCTGCAGATTCTTCGCTAGAAGTTGCGGGCTGCGTTATCGCGGTTGCTTGGAAGCGCCGTCTATTCAAAATCATGGAGTTTCGCGGCCTGTGGAAGCCTGGCCGTTTTCGACCACTCTGAGGAGTCCCTCAGCCCACGCCGCACCGAAGGCTGTGTCCGCCCGCTGGGGAAAGCCCATTACCTAGGTCATCTTGGGGAAGGTGACGATTCGGGCGATCATACTCAGAGCCACAGGCGAAAGCCCGGAAAACCTCTTCATGAATATCGATGACCTGCTGCGGATAGCAACCGAACGGCGAGCCTCCGACTTGCACCTGAAGGTGGGAAACTATCCTCACCTGCGCATTGATGGCGAACTGGTGCCGTTGACCGACCAGCCCCGCATCAGCGCCGAAGACATGCTGAACATGGCGTTCAGCATGATGTCGGCGCGGCAAAAGCAGAAATTCAAAGAGACCACCGAAATCGATATGGCCTACGGCGTCGCCGGCCTGGGACGCTTCCGTGTGAACATCTTTCAGCAGCGCGGCAACGTGGGACTGGTGCTGCGCGTCATTCCCACCAAGATTCGCGCGCTCGACGAATTGTTTTTGCCGAAGGTGGTGGAGCAGATCTGCGACATGCCGCGCGGACTGGTGCTGGTCACCGGCGTCACCGGCTCCGGTAAGTCGACCACGCTGGCCGCCATGGTCGACCGCGTGAACTCGTCGCGCGCTGAGCACATCATCACCATCGAAGACCCCATCGAATTTCTGCACCGCGACAAAAAGGGTTACGTCAACCAGCGCGAAATCGGCGTGGATACTCCGTCATTCGGCGCCGCCCTGCGCGCATCGTTGCGTCAAGACCCGGACGTCATCCTGGTCGGCGAAATGCGAGACCTGGAGACGATTTCGACCGCGCTGCACGCGGCCGAAACCGGCCACATGGTGTTCTCCACCCTGCACACGCTGGACGCAGTCGAAACCATCAACCGCGTGATCTCCATCTTTCCGCCGCCGGAGCAGAAGCAGATTCGTATGCAGCTCGCGGCCGTCATGCGCGCCATCGTCAGCCAGCGTCTGGTGAGACGCTGCGACTCCGAAGGGCGTGTGCCCGCGGTCGAGGTGATGATCAACACAGCCTACATTCGGGAGTGCGTGCTGGTACCGGAAAAGACGCGCTCCATTCGCGACGCCATCGCGGCCGGCACTTCGCAGTACGGCATGCAGACCTTCGACCAGTCGTTGTGGGATCTGTTCCAGGCTGGCCTGGTCAACTACGAAACGGCCCTTGAAAACGCGTCGAACGCCGACGACTTCAAGCTGCGCATGCAGGGCATCGCATCGACCTCCGACATTTCCCGGCAGTCGATGCAGTCGGCGGGGTTTGGCGGGCGCTAGCGGCGCCGGCTGGCTGTGGATTTTGCATTTGCCTTCTGTCGTTGGAGTGCCTCCTCGAACGGGCGCGCGTTGAGCGCGCCCTTTTTTTCGTCCACTGATCGAGGATCGAGCAAACCTCAGTTCTGCGCTGCGCCAAGCTGCGCAAAGGTGACGAAGTGTCCGGCCGGCTCCTTGATGCCAATCTCTGTGGAACCGTAGAAGGTGGTCCGCTTCGGCATCACGACTTCCGATCCCTTCACCGCCGTAATCGTCGCATCCAGGTCGTCCACCTCGACATACAGGAACGTTGGTCCCTTGCGGATCGCCGGTGAAATTGCAGGAACGTCCTTTTCGGCGCTGGCGTAGCTCTGGTACATCAGCTCCACGTTGCCTTTCTGCACGATGGCGAAGGCGAGTTTGTTGCCGTCTGGTACCTCGGCCGTCTTCTGGAAACCGAAGCGATCGACCCAGAACTTCACGCAGGGTTCCACGTCTTCAACGAACATCACGGGGGTGATTCTCTTCACATTCATGGTTTTTGCTTTCTCCTCTGCCTTGGGCTTTGCCAAGGGCGCTGCAAACGTGAGTACTACGAGAGTCAGAACGAAGGTTGCGATTCGCATAGAGATTGTCCTTGCCAAACAGTGTAGTCTAAATTAGACTAGTTAACGATACTAAACTCTTGTCGTGGTGTCAAGGAGGATTTTCATGGCAACTCAGGAACGCGATTTGCAGGATCTAATCTCGGTAGGACCGGCCATGGTCCGCGACTTCAGGCGGTTGGGAGTACGCTCCGTGGCCGCACTGGCCCGCCGCAATCCCGAAAAGCTCTACGAAAAACTCTGCCAGGTTACGGGCCAGGCGCAGGACATCTGCTGTCTCGATGTATTTCGCGCTGCGGTCGAGCAGGCGCGAAATCCGCAACTGCCGGCTGAGCAATGCCAGTGGTGGTACTGGAGCCGCCAGCGAAAGGCGCGCGATGCCCGCGGTTAGGAAACGCGGGTTGACCACGCCGGATTTGGTGCTGCTCAGCCTGCTCGCCGAGCGGCCGCTGCACGGATACCAGGCCAACCTTGAACTGGTGCGGCGCGAGGTGCAGGACTGGGCGGGTATCTCGCGCCCGCAAGTCTATTACTCGCTGGAGAAGCTCGCGGGCCGGGGCCTGGTTCGTGCCACCGAAAGTGACGAGCCCGCCGCCGGTCCGGAGCGTTGCGTGTATGCCACCACCGCCAAAGGGCGCGCTGCTCTGGCCGACGCCCTGGAGCGAGCCGAGTGGACCACACAGCGGGAGCGGCCGCTGTTCCTGACCTGGGTCGCGCTTTCGTGGCAGGCTCGCCCGGGAGTCTTCGAACAGCAACTGCGACGCCGGCAAAGGTTCCTGGAGAAAGAGCTGGCGCGGGAGGAGGCAGTCTTGCGATCCATCCGCGAAGAGGTCGGGCACCGCTTCCACGAGGCGGTCTGGATGGTCAGCCTGACCATCCAGCAGTTCCGAACCGAGTTGCGCTGGACGCGAAAGCTGGCCCGCGAGATTCGGCGGCGGGCCCCGGCCCGGAGCCCGCACTATGCGCTCGACGACAACCACGGCTGATGCCGCGCCGTGCATGAATCCGTTCGCGTTGGTGCACGGTTTGCGCTATCGTGGAAGCGGCATGTCGTTTTCCCGCCCCAAGAAGCGAAGCTACACCGAAGACGAGCTCTACGAGTACGCCGTGGGGGCTCTGGCACGGCGCATGCGAACCGTCGCCGAACTGAAGCGCCTGATGCGAGCGCGTATTGAGGACGTTGATTCCGAATACGGCCAGACGCTGGTGGAACTTGTGATCCGGCGGCTGAAGGATCAAAGCTATCTCAACGACTCGCAATATGCGGCGTCGTTTTCGTCCATGCGGCGGGACAATCAGAAGTTCGGACGAATGCGCATCATCACCGACCTGAAAGGGAAAGGCGTGCATGGCGACGTAATCGAGAAGGCCGTGGGCGTGGCCTTTGACGGCATCAGCGAAGAAAAGCAGGCCCGCGAATATCTTCGCAAGAAGCGACTGAAGAAGCCGAAAGATCAGAAAGAGGCGGCACGGGTGTTTCGCCAGCTGGCGCGGGCCGGCTTCGGCACCAAGATTATTTTCACCATCCTCAAGAAGTGGGACGTGGACGACGAGACGCTGGGCGCTCTGGAGAGCGAGTCAGCGTAGATCTGCAGACACGGCGGGTTATCCCAGCGCTGGCGCCTTGCATCCCACAAAGAGGACGCGGGTGGGTTTGCGCCGAATCATCCGCTGTTGCATACTCACAAGATAATTCCGTCAAAACTCAGAGGAGGAACCCCATGAAAACCAGACTGGCAGCAATTCTTGCCGCGGCTCTGCTGACGGCAGCCCCATTTGTCTTTGGGCAGGACGCCAGCAGCACTGACAAGAAATCGACTGGCACAGAAATGAAGGATGCAACCAAGACCGCAGCCAAGGATACGGGCAAGGGCGTCAAGACTGCGGCCAAAGACACCGAGAAGGGCACGAAAGTAGCCGCAAAGGACACGGAAAAAGGCGCCAAGGTTGCGGCCAAGGACACCGAAAAGGGCACGAAGGTTGCGGCCAAAGATACCGAAAAGGCAGCCAAGAAAACCGGCGGCGCCATGAAGAAGGGCGTGAAAGCAATGGAAGGCAAGAAAGACAAGCCGGCCGCCCAGCCGACTACCGACGCGCCGAAGAACTAAGCGCAGCGTTCAACCACAGACGAGACGGGCGATTTTCGATTGTCGATTGCTGATTGCCGATTGAAAGAACCAGTTCTGGTTTCAATTGACAATCACAGATCGGGAATCGGCAATCCCATCCGGCCGGCTGTGGTTTTGTTTCATTTAGAATTAAATCTTCATGTTGACCGGCTCGCAGGTTCGCCGCAAATTTCTGGATTTCTTTGTGCAGAAGGGGCACAAGGAGGTGCATTCGTCGTCGCTCGTCCCGGCGAACGATCCCACGCTGCTGTTCACCAACGCGGGGATGAACCAGTTCAAGGACGTTTTCCTCGGCCTCGAGAAGCGCGACTATGCGCGGGCCACAACTTCGCAGAAGTGCGTGCGCGCCGGCGGGAAGCACAACGATCTCGAAAACGTCGGCTTTACCAACCGCCATCACACGTTTTTCGAGATGCTGGGGAATTTTTCCTTCGGCGACTACTTCAAGAAAGCCGCGATCGCCTATGCGTGGGAACTGATCACGTCGCCGGGGTGGTTCGGGATTGCGAAAGACAAGCTGTACGTCACGATCTTCAACGGCGAGGGCGGCGTACCGCGCGATGCCGAGGCTAACGACTTGTGGGCTGGGCAAGGAGTGCCGAAAGATCGCATCTTCGAGTTCGGCGCCAAAGACAATTTCTGGCAGATGGGCGACACCGGGCCGTGCGGCCCCTGCAGCGAAATTCACTACGACATGGGCCCGGCGGCATCCGATCAGGGCCACGCCGATTGCGCCTTCGGATGCGACTGCGGCCGCTACGTCGAGATCTGGAATCTGGTGTTCATGCAGTTCGATCGCGACTCGACAGGCAAGCTGACGCCGTTGCCCAAGCCGTCGATCGACACCGGCATGGGCCTGGAGCGGGTGACCGCAGTACTGCAGGGCGTGATTTCGAATTATGAAACAGATCTGTTCACGCCGCTCATCAAGCGCGCGGCAGAGTTGACTGGCGAGCTTCGCTCGCCCGGACAGCCGAGGGCGGCTGTCCCTACAAATGCCGGAAAGGGCACAGGCCATGTAGAGACGGGCGCCTCGCCCGGCCGTCTGGCCGAGCAAAGCTCGGCTGGCCCTTCTGGCCACAAGTCAGCGGCATCGTTACGAGTCATAGCCGACCACTCCCGCGCGGCGACATTCCTGATTTCCGATGGAGTGCAGCCGTCGAACGAGGGGCGCGGTTATGTTTTGCGCAAAATTATTCGGCGGGCGATCACGCACGGGCGACTGCTGGGACAGACTGATCCCTTTCTACATCAGATGGTGTTTGCAGTGCGCGATCTGATGCGGGATGCGTATCCGGAGTTGGACGAGACCGCGGAGCGGGTGGCGAAAGTCGTGCAAGTGGAAGAGCAGAGATTTGCTCACACGCTCGATGTGGGACTCGAGAAGCTGGAGACGCTGCTCGATGCGGCGAAACGAGGATTTGACCGTACGCCGGATCAAACACTCTCAGGCGTCACTGGCGGCGCTTCTGCCGATGAGCTGGCTTACGTTCGGCGCCGCGCTCACATGCTAGGCGGCGCGGATGCATTCAAGCTTTACGACACATTCGGGATGCCGCTCGATTTCATGCAGGACGCGGCCCGCGATCAGGGAATCGAATTCGACCGAGATGGATTCGATCGCGCGATGGCAGAACAGCGCGAACGCGCTCGCGCCTCATGGAAAGGCGCAGCCAAGCAAACCGCCAATCCGGCTTATCAGCAGTTGCCGAAATCTGAGTTCGAGGGCTACCGGCAGACCCGGTCCGAGAACTGCGAGGTGCTGGCCATCATTCGCAACGGGCAGGGCGCGCAGGAACTCAAGGCGGGCGAAGATGGCGAGGTCATTCTCGACCACACACCGTTCTACGCCGAATCGGGCGGGCAGGTGGGCGATCGCGGATGGCTCTACTCCGACGATCACAACACCATGGTCGCCGAAGTGAAGGGATGCTATTACCCGATTCAGGGCGTGCGCTCTCATCTTGTCATCGCCAAACAGGTGATTCGCGTCGGCGACAAGGTCGACGCGGTCGTCAACACCGACATTCGTGAAGCGACCATGCGCAACCACACGGCAACGCACCTGCTGCATGCCGGATTGCGCGAGGTCTTAGGCAAGCATGTGAAGCAGGCCGGATCGCTGGTGGCGCCGAATCATCTGCGCTTCGATTTTTCGCACTTCACTGCCGTCGAAGATGAGGAACTGCAGGACATCGAGGACATCATCAACAAGGAAGTGTTGCGCAACCGCAACGTCCAAGTCATCGAGAACGTGCCCATCGACGTGGCGGTCAACGAGTACCACGCCATGGCGCTGTTCGGCGAGAAATATGGCGACAAGGTACGCGTGATCCGCATCGGCGATTTTTCGACCGAACTCTGCGGCGGCACGCACACGGCCGCCACCGGAGAGATCGGCCTGATCAAGATTCTGAAGGAAGGCAGCGTGTCGTCGGGCGTGCGCCGCGTCGAAGCGATCACCGGCGAGGGATCGGTTCAGCATTTTCGACGAGATCATCAGCTTGAGAATGTGGTGTCCGGCTTTGTCGGTTCCCACCCTTCGAAAAACGCGAAGGGTGGGGCAGCCTCGGTGGATGAGAGTGGCGGTGAGGGCTCATTGACGCCGGCCGAAGCTCTGAAACTTGAGCTCGAAAAGAAAGACGCGGAAATCAAACGGCTCACGCGCGAGCTCGACCACGCACGCATGAAGACGGCTTCGTCGTCTACGGCGAACATCGGGGACAAGATCAAAGACGTGAAAGGCATCAAGGTGCTGGCGCACCGCGTCGACAATCTGGAGCGGGCGCAGATGCGCACGCTGGTCGATCAGCTGCGCGATAAGATCGGCTCCGGCGTCGTCGTCCTGGGCTCAGCGTCAAACGGCAACGTCGCACTGATCGTCGGCGTCACCAAAGACTTGACCGGCCGCGTGCAGGCAGGTAAGGTGATCGGACCCGTGGCCCAGAAAGTTGGCGGCAAAGGCGGAGGGCGTCCGGACCTGGCCGAAGCCGGTGGCAAAGATGCCTCCGCGCTGGATGCCGCGCTGGACGGGGCTTACAGCGTGGTGGAGGATATGCTGGCATGAGCGGTGGCGCCCCTCTCGACGAGCGGCTGCACTTCATCAAGCACAAGAGCCACGCGATTTTTGTCTTCGACTTCAGCCACTGCTCGGCGAAAGAGATGATGCTGCTGCTCGATCAGATCAAAGCCAGCGTGGCGCGGCATGATCCAGGCTCGGTGCTGGTGCTCGCCGACTTTTCCGGAGCGCAGATCGACAAAGCGGTCGCCATCAGGATCAAAGAGGTGCTGGTGTTCGATCGGCCGTACGTGAAGCGCTCGGCGTGGGTAGGCACTGAGAGCCTGCCGCACGTCTACTACGAGAACTTCAAGAGCTTCTCGCAACGCGACTTTCCCACCTTCAAAACGCGCGAAGAAGCGATGGACTGGCTGGTGCAGGAGTGAGAGCTCGGATTTCCCTGTTCGGGCTGACCGGCGCTGCAAGCAGAGGCGGACAGGAGTGTCCGCCCCACATGAGCATTCTCAGCTTCTCCATTTCAGCGTGACAGGACCCGGCATCGGATGCTTCATCTCTTTGCCGGTGCGTTTCGCCTCCAGATGCGCGGCTTTCAACTGAAAGTACCACTTCGCGGGCCGGTCGGCATCGTCGATCAGCATGAGATGCGGATTGTGTTGCAGCCCCTCCGCCTGCAATTCCATGGTGCGGCGGTCCTGCTCCACGAATTTCGCAAAAACGAACTTCAACAATTCCGTACCCAGGGGCATCCAGCGGAAGATGTTCCAGGCCGCAACCACGTCGATGCGGCACTGGTTGCGCGTAATCGGGGTGACCGTGGTAAGGCTCGAAAACCAGTACTTGCCGGCGCGAATCGTTTCCGTGCGCAGGTTGGGCAGCACGAAATCGATGGTCGTGGTGATGGAATCGGCGTTGGCATAAAGCCGCAAGAGTTTGTATGGCGCAGAGTTTGAACTCGGAGTGTGCGCGCTCATGCGGAAGCCGTTGGGGATGGGCTCGAAGTTCTTCTTCTTTTCGTGAATGCTGTGCCGCGAACGCCACCACCACGCCTGGTGGACGAACGGCCCATGCGCCGGATCCATCAGCCCGATGATGCCGTGATCGATGCTGACCGGCATTTCCGCCTGCAGATAGGCAAGCTTGTACTTCGGGCTGAACTTCTCAACCTGGGGTGCGGCATCGGGAGCTTCAGCCGGCGGCCCGAATCCCGCGCCTGGCAGCCCGGGATCGGCGATGTAAACCCACACAAAGCCATCCTGCTCTTCGCAGGGGTAGCTGCCGGCGTAAATGCGGTCGACCTTGAGGTTCTGATCAGAAGTAAGCGAAGGAATCAGCTGGCACTGGCCGTTGTGCACGTCGAACTGCCAGCCGTGGTAACTGCATTCGAGATTTTCCCCGTCGAAACACCCGCAGTTGAGCGGCATCCCGCGGTGCGGGCAGGCGTCGCGCAGGGCAAACGGTTGGCCCATGCGGTCACGTCCGATGGCAAGGGGGACTTCGAGCAGCGTGGCCTTATGCAGCCGCTGGCGATGGACGCGATCCGACGGCAGTGCGCGATACCAGAAGCCGGTGAGCATGAGCGCATCGGGCGCCTGCCGCTGTGGGAGTTCGAGTTCGGCCATAGGAATCAGAGATTTTTCGATCGCCGCTTGAAAGCATATGCTAGCATCCGCAGGATTCCGCGGCGGGCAAAGTAGAAACACCGGGCACGCCACGCAGCATGCCGCGACAAACTGCCCGGGAAGGCATGGAATTCATCGGCCATTTTCGCAGGCTTACTCCCGCCCAACGGAACACGTTCATCGGCTGCTTCCTGGGATGGACGCTGGACGCATTCGATTTCTTCATCTTGATTCTTTGCGTCAACGCGCTGGCCAGCCAGTTCCATGAGAGGGTATCGGCAATAACGGAAGCCATTTTCTGGACGCTCGCGATGCGTCCGCTCGGAGCTCTCGTGTTCGGGCTCATGGCGGACCGCTTCGGGCGCCGCCCTACCCTGATCGCCAACATCATCGCCTACTCTGGTTTCGAGCTGGCCTCGGCCTTTGCGCCCACGCTGAAGATTTTTCTGGTCACGCGGGCGCTCTTCGGCATCGGGATGGGCGGCGAATGGGGTGTGGGCGCAGCCCTGGCATTCGAAACTCTTCCGTCCGAAGGCCGGGGATTCTTTTCCGGAGTGCTGCAGCAAGGCTACGTCGTAGGCTATCTGCTGGCCGCGGTAGTGTATCGAACTTTATTTCCTGTGATCGGCTGGCGGGGCATGTTCGTCGTCGGAGCGCTCCCGGCAGCGCTCGCCATCTACATTCTGGCCCGTATCGAGGAGTCGCCGGCGTGGTTGCAGGGGCGTGCGGCTCGCGCCGCTGAGCGTAAGGCAAGCGGCGGACCGGGCAATCGCATCGGCCAGGACATTGCCTCTCACCTCGGACTCTTCCTCTTTCTTATCGTGCTCATGTTTGCCTTCAATTCTCTTAGTCATGGTACGCAGGATTTGTATCCCACGTTTCTCGAGCGGAATCTCGCGTTCAAGCCACAGACGACGGCACTCATTGTCATGATCTACAACGTCGGGGCACTGCTGGGCGGGATTCTGTTCGGCGGACTGTCGGAACGAATCGGGCGGCGCCGCGCGATCGTCATCGCAGCCATGCTGACGATTCCGGCGATTCCTCTGTGGACGTACTCGCATACCGTGCCCATGCTCGCGCTGGGCGGCTTCCTCATGCAGTTCATGGTGCAGGGCGCATGGGGAGTCATTCCGGCACATTTGAATGAACTGTCGCCGCCAGCCGTGCGCGGGACGCTGCCCGGATTTGCCTACCAGTTGGGCAACCTGCTCTCGTCGCGTAACTCCGTGATTCAGGCGAAACTTGCTGAGAGGCGGTACGGAGGCAGCTATCCGCCAGTCTTTGCCTGGACGGTGATTCTGGTGGCCAGCCTGGTGGCGCTTGTCACCTGGAGCGGACGCGAACGCCGGGGCGCCGACTTAACCCGCACCAGCTGATGCAACCTGAATCAACCGACAAATAAAGCCAGAGGGCGCCCTGGCACGGCCTCCTCGAGCACGCTGCACGAGATCGCTTCTTCCAAAGATGTGCAAGATTGGTCCTCGGTGTTCTGCGGGCCCGAAGGCAGCATTGTCAGAGCGCGATTCCTGTGGTACGGTAGGTTAAATTTCACGCCTTCGTTAACTCTCAGGGTCCTCCACTGTGTTGTGTTTGCGCGAATGCGTGCTTGCGAGGTAGCGCCACTATGAAGGAAATCATGGATTCGGTACCTGCCAGTGAAGTCGCCGATAAGGAGAGTTTCGCCAACCGCAAACTGATTCGGCCGACGCTGGCGCGCGCGGAAAACCACGGCAATCATGCTCCTGCACCGGTGCAGATGGCGGAACGGCGGGAGCGCCCGGAGCGGCACGATCGCAACGATCGCGGTGAGCGCCCCATGGGCGGCGGCGGCCTGGGCAAGAAACCCACTCCCCCGGAGCAGACCAACGCTGAGAGTTTTTACTATCAGAAGCAGATGCAGACGCGCACGCCCATGGTCATCGTGCTGCGCGACGGTGAGGAAGTGCACGGCGTCATCGAGTGGTACGACCGGAACTGCATCAAAGTCAACCGCGAGAACGGCGGCCCCAACCTGATGATCTACAAGCCGGCGATCAAATACATGTACAAGGAAGGCGAGAACCAGCGGTAGAGTTGCCTAAGCGTCAGCGATGGCCCGTAAGACTAGCGCGTACGCTTTGGCCCTGGCCTGCCTCTCCGTCTTGCCGTAGGCCAACGCTCCAGGAATCTCTTGAATTTCAGCGATCCATCGGCCATCAGTTTCGCGTTCGGTTTCAATATTGAATTGCACAGTGTGGCTCCTCGTGCTGCGCGGTGGTTTGCGTTCGCTCATCGTGAGTATGGCCTGAATCCTATCTCAGACTAGCTCATTCTAGTATGCCGATCCAGCCTTTCTACAACTTCGGCAGCACAATCCCTTTCTGCGCCTGATACTTCCCCTTACGGTCGGCGTAGCTGGTTTCGCAGATTTCGTCGGACTGGAAGAAGATGATCTGGCACAGGCCTTCGTTGGCGTAGATGCGCGCCGGCAGCGGCGTGGTGTTCGAGATTTCCAGCGTGACGAAGCCCTCCCACTCCGGTTCGAAGGGCGTTACGTTCACGATGATGCCGCAGCGCGCGTAGGTGCTCTTGCCCACGCAAATGGTCAGCACGCTGCGCGGAATCCTGAAATATTCGACCGAGCGCGCCAGGGCGAACGAATTCGGCGGGACGATGCAGATGTCGGTCTGCACCGTGACGAAGGAGCGCTCGTCGAAGTGCTTTGGATCGACGATGGACGAATTCACGTTGGTGAAAATCTTGAACTCGTCGGCCACGCGCAGATCGTAGCCATAAGACGACAGCCCGTCAGAAATCACGCCCTCGCGCACCTGCTTCTCGGAGAACGGGTTGATCAGGTCGTGCTCGTGGGCCATCTTGCGGATCCAGCGGTCGCTTTTCAGCATGAAACTCCTTGGAGAAATTGAGTAATTGGGTAATTTTGTAATTGAGAAATTGAAGGACATTCGGGAAATGCGTCGGTCTGGACTGCACTGTGAAATTACACAATTACCCGATTTCCCAATTGCTCAATCTTGCCGGCTGGGTGGCCAGCCAGTTTACGGGATAGGTGCCCCCGTTGACAATCTCACTTATCTTCCTTAGCATCAATAACTTGAAGCATCATCTTCGGATTGCAAACGGGGGCCGGCTGTGATCAAGCTCGACATCATCAATGAAGTGGTGGCCAGAACCGGCATCACCAAAACCAAGGCCGAACTGGCGGTCGAAACCGTCTTCGAGAGCATGAAGAAGGCGCTGGCGCAGGGCAATCGCATTGAACTGCGGGGATTTGGCGTGTTCAATGTGCGCCCACGCAAAACCGGCATCGGCCGCAACCCGCGCACCGGCGCCGAAGTGTCGATCCCGCCGGGACGCGCCGTCCGCTTCAAGCCGGGAAAAGAATTGCAGTCGATTGACTGAAGGCGCCTGTCTGGTCACTGAGCCTCGTAGCACACATTTCCACGCCCTTCGACACGATCGCCGCGGCTGGTGAGTGCCTCGTTCTCTCCGCTCGTAGTAGCATCGAACCTACGGTCGCAGCCGCGCTCCATGTAGTAAAGAATCGCGACCGAATCACGACCGAAGAATCGCATGGCCGACCCCAACTCCCCGCTGAGCTCTTCCACGCTTGAGTATTACTATCCGCTGCCGACGCCGGTCGGGCGGCCTCCGCGGGAACGTTATTGGCTGCACGGGGTGTTGCTGCTTGCGACCTGCTTCACTACGCTGGTCGTAGGAGCACGGCTGCAGTTCAACTTTCTGCAGAATTTGCCGCAGTTTGCCGCTGGCGATGAGTTTTTTCCCTTCTTCGCTGTGAAATGGGCGCTGGTGCAGCCCTCGCGCCTGCTGCTCGGCATTCCGTTTTCTGCGACCCTGCTTTCGATTCTGCTGGCCCACGAGATGGGGCACTACCTGTTCTGCCGTTACTACGGCGTGCGCGCGACGCTTCCCTTTTTTATTCCAGCTCCGACCGTAATCGGAACTCTGGGAGCCGTCATCCGCATCAAAGCGCCAATCCGTTCGCGCGCGGCGTTGTTCGACATCGGAGTCGCCGGGCCCATCGCGGGATTTGTGGTCGCGGTGGCCACCCTGGCGGTTGCGTTGAGCCTCTCAAAACCGCTGGCCGCCGGCATCTCTGCGCCCAACCTGCAGCTGGGGTTTCCCGAGATCTTCTATCTCGTGCACCGCCTGCTGCACAGCGTGTCGCCATCCAGCACGATCGCGGCTTTGCCCCTGTCTCGCATCTACCTCCACCCCATGGCTGTGGCCGCCTGGGTCGGCATGTACGCCACAGCGCTCAACCTGCTGCCCAGCGGCCAACTCGACGGTGGTCACATGGTCTACGCGCTGGTGCCGCGTGCTCATCGCGCCGTTTCGTGGATCACAGTTCTGGCTCTCGCAGGCCTGGGATTCCTCAACTATGCCTGGTGGGTGTGGGGAGCGCTGATCCTGATCATGAACATCATCACCTACCGCCAACAGCAGGCGCCAGACTATCCCCTGCTCCCCTCCAGCCGCTGGGCTCTGGCGCTGCTTGGTGCAGTCATGCTGGCATTGACGTTCGCCGTATCGCCCTTTCAGGTCGCGCTGAAGTAAGCCGGCGTATTCAGTACCCGACTTCCTCCACCACAAAAATACCAAGAGCCACGAAGGTTCGGCGGAGCCATGTTTTTTCCTTCGTGCACCTTCGTGTCCTTCGTGGTAAATCGCATTTGTACTGCCCTCGCCTCGGACCATACACTTCCCGTATACTTCGCTATTCAATCGTTTTAATGCCTAAGAGACTTCCCTGGAAGGAGCCGCCATGAAAAGAGCCCGCCTGGCCCGGATCATTTTCCTAATCAGTTTCCTGCCCCTGATCACGATCGCCGCCCAAACGGTGGAAGTCGACACCGCCCACGCCACCAATCACTTCGTTCCGAAAGAAACTCTGGGCGCAGGTGTGGACCGCATTCCCGTCGACGCCATCGACAAAGACACCCTGCAGCCCACACTCGGCCAGACCCTCACCTCGGGCTGGCAGCCGGTTACCTTCCGCCAGAATACCGAGCTCGCCGTCGAAGCGTGGCACTGGAATCCGCAAGGAACGTGGAGCGACAACGGCAAGGGGTATTTCACCGGCTCCTCCACTCCCACGGACATGATCCGCTACTCCTACGGCTACGGCCTGCCCCGCCGCGGCTTCACCCGCAACGACGGCACCGACAACGCCGGCTTCTCGCGCATGACCGACGGCGACCCGAGCACTTTCTGGAAGAGCAACCCCTACCTGACCCAGCACTTCACCGGCGAAAGCGATGCCCAGCATCCGCAATGGGTCGTACTCGATCTGGCGCAAATGCAAGCGGTGAACAGCATCCGCATCGCCTGGGGAGATCCTTACGCCAAACACCACGCGGTGCAGTACTGGACCGGCGGCGATGATCCGATCCACGCTCCCACGCGCGGCGTGTGGCAGACCTTCTCAGACGGAGACGTGATCAACGGCAAAGGAGGGACCGAAACGATTCGTCTCAGCGCCATGGTCGTGCCGGTGCGCTTCGTCCGCCTCTGGATGACGGAGTCGTCAAACACCTGCGACGCAGACGGCCCCAGCGATCCGCGCAACTGTGTGGGCTATGCCATCCGCGAAATCTACCTGGGGACGATAACCGAAGACGGCGCCTTTCACGACATCCTGCGTCATACGCCAGACGCGGAGCAGACAACGACCTGGTGCTCATCAGTCGACCCGTGGCACCAGCCTTCTGACCTCGGTTCGACCACGCAGGCGCACATGGGATTCGACCTTTTTTTCAGCAGCGGCGTCACCCGCGGCCTGCCTGCGATGATCCCGGTTGCCATGCTCTACGAGACGCCCGAAAATTCTGCCGCAGAAATCGCCTATGTCGAAAAGCGCGGCTATCCGATCTCCTACGTGGAGATGGGCGAGGAAGCCGACGGCCAATACATGTTGCCCGAAGACTACGCCGCACTTTACCTGCAATGGGCCACCGCCCTGCACAAGGTCGATCCCAAGCTGAAGCTGGGCGGACCGTCGTTCCAGGGCGTGAACCGCGACATCGAAGTCTGGCCTGACGCCAAAGGTAAGGTCTCATGGCTCGGCCGGTTCGTCGACTACCTGAAACAGCACGGGCGCATGAACGACCTCGCCTTCTTCTCCTTCGAGCACTACCCCTACGATCCGTGCCGCACGCCCTGGGGCATGCTCTATGACGAACCCGACCTCGTGAGCCACATCATGCACGTCTGGCACGACGACGGCATTCCGGCCGACATGCCCATTTTCATTACCGAGGGCAATCTGTCGTCAGCCTCGAGCGAAACTTATCAGGACATCTTCGCCGGAATCTGGCTGGCCGACTATGTTGGCTCATTTCTGAACGCAGGCGGCAACGGACTTTACTTCTTTCACTACCTGCCGTTGCAGATGGAACCGGGCTGCAACGCCTCTCCCGGAACCTTCGGCATGTTCACCGTCAACGCCAATTACGAAATTCAGCAGCCGCTGGCGCAGTACTTTGTGGCGCAACTGCTCAACACCGAGTGGGTGCAGCCGAGCGGCGGCGAGCATCATGTGTATGCGGCGAAGAGTGACCTCTCGGATGGCGCAGGTCATGACTTGATCACCGCCTACGCCCTGAAACGCCCGGACGGCCAGTGGTCACTCCTGCTGGTGAACCGCGATCAGCAGACCTCACACAAAGTGCGCGTCGCATTCGAAGGCCAGTCGACAGGAGGCTTTGCCGGCCCGGTCGAGATTCTGACCTTTGGCAGCGCGCAATATCAATGGCATCCGGCAGCAACGCGCTTCATGGCGCACGCCGAGAAGGCTGGCGAGCGCACCATCGTCGCCACCACCAAGGGCTGGGCCGATCCCGATGGCCCCATCGCGCGCTCAAAGCAGAACGCCGGGAGGGACACGCTCTACGAATTGCCGGCGGCGTCGGTCACCGTGATTCGGGGAAAACTCGGCGTGCAGTAAAACGCTATCACCATCCCTTCGCGTCGTTCGGGCACTGGTTCAGTAGACGAACCCTGCAATGACGTGCCCTTTCATCAGATTTTTCATCTTCTTTTAACCTTCGTGTAACTTCCGGACCGCCTGCTCGCGCTAGTCTTTGAGGCTATCTGCTGCGAAATCCAGGAGGAAACTCAATGAAAATGCATGGTCGCACCCGTTTGCTTGTCGTCCTTGGCGTTCTGCTCACCGCCTGTGCTGCGTTGGGGCAAGTCACACCGTCCATACCTTACACGGTTTCAGTTTTTGCCACTGGGGTCGCGGGAAGCTATACCAAGCCCGACTCCATTACGCTCCTCGGCAACCATGTTTTCATCGGCTACGGGAACAACGTTTCGACGACCGGTTCTGATGGCAAGAGCAGCACGATTGTCGAATACAAAATGAACGGCGACATCGTCAATATCTTCTCGGTCGTCGGGCACAACGACGGCCTGCGCGTAAATCCAAAGACGAAACTGCTCTGGGCGCTGCAGAACGAAGACGCCAACCCCAACCTGGTCATCATCGATCCGGCAACTTCCGCCCAGACCCTCTTCACCTTTGGACCGACACCGCACGGGGGCGGTTATGACGACATCGCTTTTCGCGGCAACGACGTTTTCCTGAGCGCCTCCAATCCCGCCAACAATCCCAATTTCGGTCCTGCTATCGTGCGCGCGACGATCACCGGAAGCACGGTCAGCGTGAGCGAGGTGCTCAACGCCAGTGCCATCGCCACCGACATCCCGACGGAGAAGCCCGTGACCCTGAATCTTCAGGACCCCGACTCCATGGTTTTCGATCCGCTTGGGGACTTGCTGCTCGATAGCCAGGCCGACGGTGAACTCATCATCGTGCATCACGCCGGCTTTGCCGATCAGAGCGTTTTCCATCTCGGGTTGAAGCTCAAAGGAGCCGCCACCCAGGTTGATGACACGATCTTTGCCACGTCCACTCATGGCGTGATCCTGGTGTCGGATCGGGACGCCGGCGCCGATGGATCCGGTATCGTGTATGCCATCTCGAAAGACATCTTCTCTCCCGACGCGGCTTACACTGCCACCCCGAACTCAGTGGGCGCGGTGAATTTTGACACAGGAGTCATCACCAACGTCGTGAGTGGCATGGTGAGCCCGCACGGAATGGCGTTTGTTGGGGAGCAGTTCTGATGCCTGCCAGGGGCGGCGGCATTTCTGCCGCCCCTACATCAGCCACAGCGCATCCACGTCGACAATCACCTGCGTGCGCGGAATCCTCTGCTGCGCGGCGTAGGCCAGCATCGCACGCAGGGTCGTATTCAGCTTCTCCCGGCTCGGCGACTTCAGGACGAAGTGATAGCGATAGTCGCGCTTCAGCCGCGTGATGGGCGCGGCTGCGGGACCAAGCACGCGCACGCCCTCGTGGCGGGTTGACTCGAACCATTTTCCCAGCTTGCCCGACCACGCCAGCGCCTCATCGAGCTTGTCGCTGCGCACCAGCACATTGGCCAGGGCCGAATACGGCGGGTAGTGCATCCAGCTGCGGAAGCGCAGCTCTTTCTCATAGAAGCCGATGAAGTCGTGCCGAGCTGCATACTGCACCGCGTAGTGATCCTGAAAATAAGTCTGCAGAATAACCTTGCCCAAAGACTCGCCGCGTCCGGCGCGGCCCGCAACCTGCGTGAGCAACTGAAACGTGCGTTCCGCAGCCCGGAAGTCCGGCAAGCCCAGCGCAACATCAGCCCCGACCACCCCCACCAAGGTCACGCCGTGAATGTCGTGCCCCTTGGCGATCATCTGGGTTCCGACCAGCAGATCGAGTTCGCCTTCGCTCAACGCATTCAGCGTCCGCTCGAAATCCTCGTGGCTGCGGACCGTGTCGCGGTCCAGCCGCGCGATCCGCGCCTGCGGGAACATCCCGTGCAGCAACTCTTCCAGCTTCTCCGATCCCGTCCCCAGGAAATACACATATTCGCTCCCGCAATGCACGCATGCCTTAGGCACGGGCGCCATGTACCCGCAGTAGTGGCAGACCATCTTGTGCTCGCGCTTGTGATGCGTCAGCGCGATCGCACAGTTCCTGCACTCCAGTTTCTTGCCGCAAGTGCGGCACAGAACGACCGGGGAATATCCGCGGCGGTTGAGCAGCACCATGACCTGCTCTTTGCGATCGAGCCTCTGCTTGATTTCGGCCGCCAGCTTGCGCGAGATCACTTGCTCCTGGCCCGTTTCCTGAAATTCCTGCCGCATGTCGACGATTTCGACTTCCGGCAGCGGCCTCTGCTCCACGCGGTCCGGAAGTTCCACCAGCCCGTACTTGCTCTTCTTCGCATTAAAGTACGACTCCAGCGACGGCGTCGCCGACCCCAGCACCACGACCGCATTCGCCATCTTGGCCCGCATCACGGCCACGTCGCGGGCGTGGTAGCGCGGCGTTTCTTCCTGCTTGTAGGAAGCATCGTGCTCCTCGTCGACGATGATGAGCGCCAGATCGCTTACCGGAGCAAACACCGCCGATCGCGTGCCCACCACCATGCGCGCCTCGCCCCGCTTGATGCGATGCCACTGCTCCGCCCGCTCGCGGTCGGAGAGGGCGGAATGCAGAATGGCGACCTCATCACCGAATATCTGGTGCAGGTCCGCGGCGACGGCAGGAGTCAGCCCGATCTCGGGCACGAGCAAAATTGCGGACCGCCCGGCTTCGAGCACCGCACGCATAGCGGCGAGATAGACGGCGGTCTTCCCAGACCCGGTCACGCCGTGCAGCAGCATGCCCGCGAACTTACGCGCCGCGACGCCGTCACACAGGCGCGCCAGAGCGGCTTGCTGCGCGGCGTTGAAGTCAAACTCGAACGGCGACTGCCGCGGCTTAGTGCGCGACACGGTGAACTCTGCGGGTTCGACGACGATCTCGATCAGCCCGCGCCGCACCAGCGTGCCCAGCGTCGTCCGCGGAACCGTCAGCGACTGCAGTGTTTCGACCGGAACTTTTCCGCCCGAGGCGGCCAGCGCATCGATGAGCATCCGCTGGTTGTCGTTTAGCTTTCCCTCAGCGAATTTCAGCACCGCGATCTTCGTCATGCGCGCGGCTTCGCGCGAGGCCGACACGTCTTCCCGCACAATCCATTTCTTGCGGACCATCCCACCGAGGACTGATTTGGACACTCCCGTCGCTGAACGGAGAGTTGGCTCCGGCACCAAGCTGTTGTCGTCGACCTCTCGCCCAGCCAGATAATCCAGCACGCGGAACTCTCCCGCCTGTTCCTCTGGCGAACGTTGCGAGCGCCTAGACGATCCCGACATGCCTGCCAGGTGCAGCGCCATCTGCCCTTCCTCTGTGAGGCGGTAACCGATGGAGCGCTTGAACTCCGCGCTCAACGGCAGCATCGTGCGGAAAACCTCGCCCAACGGCGCAAGGTAGTAGTCGGCAATCCAGCGCCCGAGACGCAGCAGTTGCTCGTCGAGCACGGGAGCGGCATCCAACGCGCTGACGATGTTCTTCGTCGCCACCGATGGCGCGCGATCATGCAACTCGACCACGATGCCCATCATGCGCTTCTGGCGAAACGGAACCAGCACTCGTCCGCCGACTACCGGATTTGCGCCTGCAGGAACACGGTACGTGAACACCATGTCCAGCGGCACGGGCACCGCAACGTCAGAAAATTCGGGCATTGGTTGGAAGGATAAACCAGAGAAGGGCTCGTCTCGTCAGCCCACCAGCAAGTCGCCTGCAGCCATAATCTTGCGATTCAGTCTTCTTCTTAAGCGTCCGCCTTCGGAGGCCTGAGTCCCAGATACTTCATCACCATCTGCAGGTCTTTCCACGCTTCGCCCTTCTGGCGCGGATCGCGCAGCAGAAATGCCGGATGATACGTCACCGCCAGCCGCGCCCCAGACCAGGAAGGATCGTTCGTGCGCCCGCCCGCCGGCAGGAAGTCGTAAAAGCGTCCGCGCAGTTCCGACATGGGAGCGTTGATCGCGAGCAGATTCTTGGCCGCCACCGCGCCCAGCGCCACTACAACTTTGGGCTTAATCACCGCGATCTGCCGCATCAGAAACGGCGAGCAGGTCTCGCACTCATCCCGCTCCGGCGTGCGGTTGCCCGGCGGACGGCACTTGACCACGTTCGCGATGTAGACGTCCTCGCGCTGCAGTCCCATGGCCTTGATCATGTTGTTGAGCAGTTGCCCCGCGCGGCCCACGAAGGGCTCGCCCTGCGCGTCCTCATCGGCGCCCGGCCCTTCACCCACGAACATCAACTCCGCCCGCGGATTGCCCACGCCGAATACGATCTGCTTGCGTCCCTGCTGGTGCAGCTTGCAGCGTGTGCAGTCACCCAGGTCTTCGCGGATCAGTTTCAGCGCAGTCGCGGGATCCGCAGCGCCATGCTCCGGCTTCGGAGTCAGTACTGCAAAAATGTTGTCTTCGACAACGGTTGCGACGACGGCAGACTTTCTTGCGGCCATTTCTTCTCGCAGTTCTGGCTGGGAAACAACAGGCGAAGCGGAATCGCTCTCGGCGACAACAGCTTCCCCGCGCTGATAGAAATCGTAAATGCCCAGCTCGTTGTAGAACCGCATCCGCTCGGCCAGCGCGCGGCGCATGTTTGGGTTCAGCGCGATAGGCATCAGTGTCTAGATCGAAGTGCAGAAGAACGCGGCGAGGTAGCTATGCCTTCACCGCAGACTTGCGATGCTCACGCAGGCGCACCACCTGGTCGAGCACGCGTTGAGCGACTTCCCATTTCGTGGTCTCGGGAACATCCACCACTTCTTCGCGAGTAATGATGGTGACCGCGTTGCGATCGGAGTCGAATCCCACACCCTCGCGCGATACGTCATTGACGACAATCGCATCGAGGTTTTTCGCGACCAGCTTCTGGCGCGCATTCTCCAGGGCATTTTCGGTTTCCGCGGCGAACCCCACCACAATCTGCGAGCTTTTCTTCTGGGCCAGTTCCTTCAGAATGTCGGGCGTAGCCTCGAGTTCCAACGTCATCGGGCCTTTGCGCTTGATCTTCTGATCGTACGCAGCCTTGGGCCGATAGTCGGCGACCGCCGCCGTCTTGATCACGATGCTGGCCTGCGGCAGAAGTCTCAGCACTGCGTCGCGCATGTCTTCGGTCGATTCAACGCGCGTCACCTCTGCGGCTCCGGGAGGCGTGAGTGCGGTCGGCCCGCTGACCAGCAGCACGCGCGCTCCGCGCCGCAGCGCCGCTTCCGCCAGCGCATATCCCATGCGCCCGCTGGACCGGTTCGTGAGATAGCGCACGGGATCGACCTTCTCGCGCGTTGGGCCGGCGGTAATCAACACCGTCTCGCCACTCAGATTCTGCGAGGCACCCAGAGCTTCCAGCACTGCGGCCACAACCGCGTCGTTTTCCGCCAGGCGGCCGGGGCCGGTCATGCCGCACGCCAGATATCCCGCCCCCGGCTCAACGATCTTCACGCCACGCTGGCGAAGAATCTGGAGATTGGATTGCGTGGCCGGATGGTTCCACATGTTGACGTTCATCGCCGGCGCCACTACAACCGGCGCCGTGGTCGCGAGATAGAGCGTCGTCAGAAAATCGCTGGCGATGCCCTGCGCGAAGTGTGCTATGACGTCAGCCGTCGCCGGAGCCACCACAAGCGCGTCGATCGATTGCGCAACCGCAATGTGCTCGATGGCGGAGTCAATGTTAGGCGCTTGTTCCTCGCCCGGCGAGAACATGCTGGTGATGACTTTTTCTCCGGAAAGCGCAGCAAAAGTGAGCGGGCGCACAAACTCCTGGGCCGCGCGCGTCATGACCACCTGCACGCGAATGCCGCGGTCCTGCAGCAGGCGAACAATTTCAGCCGCCTTGTAGGCCGCAATTCCGCCGGTAACGCCCAGAGCTATTTTCATGGCAAATTTCCGATTCCCGATTTTCGATTGCCGATTGAAAGGCACTCAGGCCAAAATCAGCAATCAGCAATCGCAAATCGAGAATCTATCTCCTACTCCTGCTCCAGTGCCTTATCGAGGACTTCGGCGGCCTGCTCGGCGGCGCTGCGGGTTTCCGGAATCTCCCACTTCACCTTGCCGGCGCGGATCTCATCCTGCGCGATGCGGCAGGGCTTGCGGGAAGTGGTGTCCACTACCGGCGGTGCGCCGGACTGCAGTTGCCGCGCCCGCCGCGCTGCCACCAGAATGTACCGGTAATTGCTGTCGAAGCCTTCGATCAACTTCATCGCGACTCTCCCTTGAACCTCAGGTTTGAAGTGTAATCAATGCCGAACGTCGAACTGTGCGTTCCGCAGAACCTCACCACTTTCAGGCTTGTCCCGTTCGGGACTGTCTTTCCGGTCTCGGGCGCGGTTGGCGCGCCTGCTGCAATGATACCGCGAAAACTATGAGTGTGCTGAAGGCGAAGGGGTATCAAAAGACGCAAGGATGGGCTGCACTCTTGTCCGGACGTTTGCCAGCCGGTAGCCGTCAGCCACGGCCACCATTTTTCGCTCTTGCTCCGATAAGGGTCGCCCCCCGCGCCGCAGGCGTTCGGACCGCACCACCGCTTGCAGGCCCTCGACCGATTCTTCGAGCTTGTCGTTGATCACCACATAGTCGTATTTGTCGTAGTTCTCGATCTCCCGGCTGGCGGCGACCAGGCGGCGCTGAATCACTTCCTCGGCGTCTTCGCTGCGCTTGCGCAAACGCCATTCCAGGGTCTTGCGATCCGGGGGCAGGACAAAAATGCTGACCGCATCCGGCAGCTTCTGTTTGATCTGCGCCGCACCCTGCACGTCGATGTCGAGTAGGAGATCGCGTCCGTTTTCGCTCGCCTCGCGCAAAAAGCGCCGCGCTGTGCCGTAGTAGTGCTTCCCGAACACGACGGCGTGCTCAAGAAATTCCTCCGCCTGGATCATCCGCTCGAATTCTTCGCGGGATACAAAATTGTATTCTTTGCCGTTTTGCTCGCTGCCTCTGGGAGCGCGCGTGGTATAGGAAATGGAAAAGTTGAGATCCGGAACCACCTTCAACAATTCACTGACCAGAGTGGATTTCCCTGACCCGGAGGGCGCGGAGATGATGTAGACGATCGGCTGGCGGGCTGCGCTCATTCCAGGTTCTGCACCTGCTCGCGCGATTTTTCGATTTCCGCCTTCATGGCCAGGCCGGCTTCCGTGATCTTAAGGGCTTCGCCCGCCAGTCCGGAAGTCTTCGAAAGTAGAGTGTTGGCCTCGCGATTCATCTCCTGCAAAAGAAAATCCAGCTTCTTCCCCACCTCGCCGCCCTCTTTGAGCAAAGTCAGGAAATGCTGCACGTGCGTCTCCAGGCGCACGATTTCTTCCTGGATGTCGCTGCGATCGACCAGCAGCGCCGCTTCCTGCAGCACTCGTTCCTTGTCGACCGTAGCGCAGAGCAGTTCCTGCAGCCGCGACTGCAGCCGCTCGCTGTAGTTCTGCAACACGGCGCGGCGATGCTGCTGCACGCTCTTGCTCGCCGTCAGCAGATGCGCCATGCGTTCGCGCAGTTCCTCGGTGATACCGCGGCCTTCCTCCTCTCGCATTTGATTCAGCCGCTCCAGAACCTCGCTCACCTTGGCCATCACCGCCGACTCCAGGTCCCCATCGGGACTGTCGTTGGCGGAGTCGAGCGCGCCGGGGATGCGCAGAATCGCATTCAGGTCAGGATCAACCTGCAGCGAGAATTCCGAGGCCGTGGCGCGAAATGCTGCTATGTAGCCGCCCACGATTTCACGGTTCACCGAAAACGTCTCGCTCGCCACGCGCTCCAGGCTCAACGTCACCTCGACGTGGCCGCGGGCCAATTTTTCCTTGAGTAACCGCCGCAGGTGCATCTCGAGGGAATCCGTTCCCGAGGGCAGCCGGAAATGCAGATCCAGGAAGCGATGGTTGACCGATTTCAGCGAGAGTGCGAACGCCATCCGGCCATCAGCGGCCGATGCCGCTCCTGCACTCGGGCGCTGCACCTCGCCTTTGACCTGGGCAAAACCCGTCATCGAGCGTATGGACATAGGTTCCTATCGGTTGAACACTCCAGGCGCCAACCATTCGTATCAGGGCGCGCATTCATGCATGCCGAAAAAGCCTGCAGACTCGTTGTCCCTTTAGGCGATGGTCTTGCCTTTCTGACTCGCGCTCCTCCCGCTAACTTCCAGCCACGGCCCTGGGTGCTTCCATGTTGGCGAATTGCAATTCGTAGAGTCGCCGGTAGGTGCCGAGTTTTTGCATCAACTGCTCGTGCGGACCGATGTCGGCGATGGCGCCGTTCTCAATCACAACGATCCGATCTGCACGCCGCACCGTCGAAAGCCGGTGTGCGATCACGAACACCGTGCGCCCAGTCATCAGATTGTGCAGCGCCGACTGCACCATCGCCTCCGACTCGCTGTCGAGCGCTGACGTGGCTTCGTCCAGAATGAGGATCGGCGCGTTCTTCAGCAAGGCCCGCGCAATGGCCAGCCGCTGCCGTTCGCCGCCCGAGAGCCGCACGCCGCGCTCACCGATCACGGTATCGTACCCCGCTGGCAGCAAGCGAATGAAGTCGTGCGCCAGCGCCGCCCGTGCCGCCGCCTCTACTTCTTTCTGCGCGACGTTCGGTTGGCCGTAAGCGATGTTGTTGCGCACAGTATCGTTGAACAGGACAGTCTCCTGCGTGACGATGCCGATTTGCCTTCGCAGCGAAGCCAGCGTCACCTCGCGCACGTCGTGTCCGTCCACCAGCAGATGGCCGCCCGTCACGTCAAAGAATCGCGGAATCAGGTGGACCAGCGTGCTCTTGCCTGCTCCACTCGAGCCCACCACGGCCAGCACCTCGCCTCGCCGGATTTCCAGGTCGATGCCGCGCAAAACTTCCCGAGCATCCGGTCCGTCGCCCTCATACTTAAAGAAGACATTGTCGAATCGGATGCTCTCGGCAAAGCGCGGCAGCGGCTTCGCGCCTGGTTTGTCGCGCAACACGTCTTCCGCATCCATGAACTTGAACAGCTCCGACGACGCGCCCAGCGCTTGCTGGAAACTGTTGTTGAAGACGGCAAACTTGCGCACCGGGTTGTACATGCTCAGAACAGCCGCGACAAAAGTAACGAACGCGCCCAGCGTCATCTCGTTGTGCGCGATGCGGTCGCGGCCCAGCAGAAGCAACATCGCGATCGCAATTGCTCCGAAGATGTCCATCAGCGGCGAACTGATCGCCGCCGCCGCTACCGAGCGCAGGTTGGCGCGGAAAAGCCGCTGTGCCGCTCCCTTAAAGCGCGCCACCTCCCACGATTCCATCCCAAAAGCCTTGACGATGCGATTCCCGGTGATGGTCTCATGCAAAATGTTCTGCACGTCAGCCAGCTGATCTTGCCCGCGCCGCGTCGTGGTGCGCACGCGGCGCCCGATTCGCACCGCGGAATAAATAATGAAGGGAACGACCAGCACCAGCACCCAAGCCAGACCTCCCCCTAGAATCACGACCGCCACCGCAATAAAGATGAAGGTGAAGATTTGCTGCAGAAACTCCGCCAGAATGCTCGACATGGCGAACTGCACCCGCTCAATGTCGTTGATGATGGTCGAAATCAACGTTCCCGTCGTGTGCTTCTGAAAAAAAGCCGCCGAGCGCTGCAACACCGAGTTGTACAAATCGTTGCGCAGGTTCGTGATCATCCCGAACCCGGCATGGTTCACGAGATACGTCCCCGTGTAGTCGAAGATCCCCTTTACCACCGTCGAAGCTACCAGCGCGTACGCGACAATGGTCCAGGCATTGTGGAAGTGTGCTGGAACGAACCACTGCAGATAAATCGGCTTGTCGATTCGCGGGATGGTAAACAGAACGATGTTTTCCGAACCCGATGACGGGTTCAATACGCGGTCCAGCACCGGCTTCAGCAGCATCAGGCGGAACGCTTCGAGAAAACCTACAGCCGCGAGCAAAACTACGCCCGGCAACAACTGCAGCAGGAAGGGAAACACGTAGCGGACGAGGCGCGTCACTTGCCGCATGGGACTCCCATGCGGGGCAGGCCGCAATCGCTGGCTGCCGGTCGAAGAGGCATCGTTTGCAAGGCCCTATTCTACCTCGCCCGGCAACCGCCGCCCTCGTGGCCGCGCGCAGCCCAGGGGCTGTCAGAGGTCGCGGGAATTTCCGATTGCCGATTTTCGATCGCCGATTGAAATCGCAATTCATGCAATGGCAATCAGCAATCGCAAACTGAAAATCAGTTCGGGCTGTCTCTATGCACGACTTTCACCCGATACTCCGCCCGGCGCAAATACTTGCCCACTTCCTCGGCGATCATGACCGACCGGTGCTGTCCGCCCGTGCACCCAAACGCGATCGTCAAATAAGCCTTGCCTTCGTGAACGTAGTGCGGCAAAAGGTAGACCAGCAGGTCGGAGATGCGCGAGATGAATTCGCGCGTCTGCGGAAACGAGCGAATGTAACGGGCCACGCGCGGATCCCGCCCCGTCAAGGGCCGGAACTCGGGCACAAAATGCGGGTTGGGCAGGAAGCGCACGTCGAAGACCAGGTCCGCATCCTCCGGCACTCCCCGCCGGAAGCCGAAGCTGACAATCGACACCAGAATGCTGTTCTCCGATGACTGTTTGTGAAAGCGCTCGGTGATATGCTCCCGCAGCTCGTGCACGTTGAACTTGGAAGTGTCGATGACGAGATCAGCCAGTCGCCGGATCGCTCCCAAATGCCGCCGCTCGGCCTTCAGCGCGGACTGCACCGGCGCATCGGTGCCGAGAGGGTGCGGGCGCCGCGTCTCGCTGAAACGCCGCAGCAGCACGGCGTCCGAAGCTTCCAGAAACACGACCTTGGTCGGAATCATCCGCCGCACCGATTTCAGAATCCCCGGCAGTCGATCCAGCTTCGATCCCTCGCGCACGTCCACCACCAGCGCAGTGCGGCGGCTTTCGCTCGATTGCATCGACAGCTCGGCGAACTGCGGGATCAACTGCACCGGCAAGTTGTCCACGCAGTAGTAGCCCAGATCCTCGAAGGCCTTCAGCACTGAAGCCTTTCCCGATCCGCTCATCCCCGTGATGATCACCAGTTCCGGCGAATTCTTCCCCTCGCGCGCCGTCTTGCCGCGCTCCTTCCCCCGCTTCCGAATAGGTCCGGAGGAGCGCCGGACTTTGCTCGATCGGGTCTTCATAAGCTGGATAGTAGCATCGAAGCGCAACCCGCGCTCCTCTCGGCATTATCTGTCGAGATTCCGCAAGTGAGTACAATCAGCAATCGCAAATCGGCAATCGTCCATCGCAAATTCCCGATTGTCACTTTCTTGCGCCCGCCTGTAATCTATGGCGACATGAAAAAGTTCGAAGACCTCACCGAACGGGAAGTTCTCGCCCTCGCCATCACGCTCGAAGAAGAAGACGAACGCGTCTATTCCGATTTTGCCGAGGGCTTGCGCGCAGACTATCCGGCCACTGCTTCCATGTTCGAAGCCATGCGCGAAGAAGAATCCGGCCACCGCCGCCGGTTGCTCGAGCTGTTCCGGTCAAAGTTCGGCGAGCACATCCCGCTCATCCGCCGCCAGGACGTACGCGGCTTCGTCGAGCGCCCGGCGCTGTGGCTGGTGCGCCCGCTGCGCATTGAAGCCGTGCGCAAAGAAGCCTCTGCCATGGAGGTCGAGACGAGGCGTTTTTATGAGAAGGCCGCGGCCCGCACCCAGGACGCCAGCATCCGCCAGTTGCTCGACGATCTCGCCAACGAAGAGCGCACGCACGAAACTCGCGCTCAGGAACTCGACAAGCAAAAACTCCCCGGTAACGTGAAGGAAGACGAAGAGCGGGCGCAGCGCCGGCTCTTCGTTCTACAGATCGTACAGCCAGGCTTGGCGGGGTTGATGGATGGTTCGGTTTCGACATTGGCGCCGGTATTCGCGGCTGCTTTCGCCACAACCAACAGTTGGGATGCCTTCCGGGTGGGCCTGGCAGCCTCGGCGGGAGCAGGCATCAGCATGGGATTTGCAGAAGCGCTCTCCGATGACGGCAGCCTTACCGGGCGGGGGCATCCCTGGGTGCGCGGCGTGATCTGCGGAGCGATGACGGCGCTGGGCGGAATCGGGCACACGCTGCCATTCCTGCTGAGCGACTTCCACAGGGCTCTGTGGGCTGCGGGCGTGGTTGTGGTTGCCGAGTTGGCCACAATCACCTGGATACGACGCCGTTATATGGATAGTCCGTGGCTTTCGGCTGCGCTTCAGGTCGGGTTGGGCGGAGTGCTGGTGTTTATCACGGGATGGCTGATCGGAAGCTCGTGAGAATCAATTCTTGCAAGTTGATTGTTGAATAAGAGCCTGAATGGCCGGCGCGTCGGGTAGATTCCAACCGTCCGGGCCAGAGGTTTTTCATTCAACAATCAACAATCATCATTCAACAATGCTCTACGGCTGCGTCTCCAGCGGGTGCGCGCTCTTCTCGTAGAATTCGTTTTGCAGCTTCAGGCTGACGTCGTCGGCCTTGATCGCGCGGATCGCCTTCGCCACCGAATCCACCCACCACTTCATCTGATATTCGCCGAGCTCTTTCGTGGCTGCCGAGCCGTCGCCTGAGTAGTGATTGGGAAAACGCGCGTACCACCAGATGCCGGTGTACACTCCTTCCGGTAGATTCTGGCGATGCTGGTCCGCGCCCGACTCGTTCGTGGCCCGATCGAGATGCACAGTGTCCGGACGCGAGATCATCATCTTCGAAGTCTCGCTCTCGCCCGCGTGCATGTCGATCGTCGTTTTCTTCGCCGGCCCGCCGGTGTGCGGCAAGCGCTCGTCGAAAACATAGACTACATAATCATGCGGCCTGTCCAGCTGCGTCTGCGCAAAATAGGGCAGCAGGTGCTCATTCCCGCCGTGCCCGTTGACGATCAGGACTTTCTTGCATCCATTGCGCGCCATCTCGTCGGTCGTTTCCTGCAGCAACGCCAGCTGCAGGCTTCGGCTATAAGCCATCGTGCCCGGCTCATGCTTGGCCTCGGCAATCTGCCCAAAATAATATTCGGGGAATACAACGGCATACTCCTGCTCCGCTGCGTGCAGCGCCGCATAGCGCACGTCGAGCAGATCGGTGCCCAGCGGCAGGTGCGGCCCGTGCTTCTCCAGAATGCCGAACGGCAGCAGACACGTCCCCTGCGCGCGCCGAATCCCTTCGCGGAAGTCGGCAGCCGTAAGCTCCTCCCAATGCACCGAGAGCTTGTCGGACGCCGGCGTAACCTGTGCTTGGACGGCTCGAGGCGCAATCAGCGCCAGAAGAACCGAAAATACGAGGAAGGAATAGAGGTTACGGTGGCGGATCGCGCGCATCGATGATGTCTCCCGCCGCGCATTCTAGCACGCGATTCCTAGCCATTAAAACGTATCAATAGACAAACCGAGCTGCGGAGGCAGGGGCCCAGCAGGCGCTTCAAAAGAGATCCTCCACACCCTTGTCATTCCGAGAAGCGCAGCGCCGAGGAACCTGCTTTCTGCCGGCCGCGAAGGCCGCCCCACCCCCGGAGCCTGCCCTGAGCGAAGTCGAAGGGCGGTTTTCGAAGGGTGGGCAACACTCGCTCCTACTTCAGGAAAATCTCCTGCAGCAGTTCCGAGCTGATCGTCTCCCGGATCTCCTGACGCTTCTCACCCAGCTGCTGCCCGGCCTGCTTGCTGCCCAGGATTTTGTCGCGGACCATTTCGCCCTTAGCGGCCAGGCCGTCCATAGCCGCATGGTTCTTGTACTCCACGGCAAGACAAAGGTCCCAGTCCTCAGGACCGTTCTTCGTCTCTTTCAGGAAGATTTTGTAATCCGTGACCATCCCCTGGCGCTTTTCTTCCTCCAGCATCGGCTTGCTCGACTGGCGCAGGCTGGCCAGGTATTCATCCATGTGTGTCGGTTTCACGCGCACCAGGGTCACGCGCCAGACCGGACCCTCCGTGTAGTGCTCCTGAGCAAACAGCGCAGGGGCGAGGCACGACAGCAGTACCACGAGCCCAAAGAGCTTCTTCATAGTAGTCTCCAGAATTGAAGTGGATTGCAACGCCGAAGGATCATACGCCTGGGAAGGCGCGATTTTGAAATTCATTGACCACAAAGGGCACGAAGTCTCACAAAGGAACCCAAATCTCCCCGGCTTCCCTTCGTGTGCCTTCGTGCCCTTCGTGGTCAATGAATTTAGCCCAAGCCCGAAAACCAAAAGCCGGCCTCCACGCTAAGGCGCTTCGATCAACTCCATCTTCCCATCGCGCTTGCGGTGCAGCACCATGACTTTCCCCTTGGGATCGCGGAACACGAACACATCACGATCGCGAAAGTGCGCTTCCTTAATCGCTTCCTCGAGCGTCATGGGGCGCATCGCAACCGCCTCTTCCGACCGCACGAGGTGCACCTCGGTTGTCTTAGCCACGGCCGGAAATCTGTGCACCAGCACCGGCACCGCAGTCTTCTCCGTCAGGCCCACAGCCGTCTGCGCCTCGGCCGGCTCCGAGTGCCCGCTCCACTTGTTCGCTTCTTCGTTCTTGCGCGCCGTGCGTTTCTTGGTCTCCCAGCGCGCCTTATACTTCATGGCCTGCTTCTGCAGATGCTCCAGCGCGTCGTTCACTGCGATCTTCATGTCGCGCGCCTGCGCCAGCCCAACCAGCGGCCCCTTGCGCGGGCTGATGGTGATTTCTGCTTTATGGCGATGCTTTTCGACAGCGAGAATTACTTTCGTATCAAACCGGTCGCCCAGAATTTTGCGGATTTTTGTAAGGCCAGTTTCCACTTCTTTGCGGATGGTGGGAGTTACTTCGTAGTGCCTTCCGGTATATTCCACGTTCATGAGCGCCCCCTCCTGAAATTGCTGCGTTCGAGTCAAATCGGGCACTGCATTGGAACTAATTGGGTAATTGAGAAATTTAGTAATTGTGCAATTGAGAGATCGAACAATGCGAACTCGCACTTCAATTTCTCAATTACCCAATTGCACAATTGCTCAATCTACTTCTTCACCCTTCTCTGGTGCGTGCTCGGGATGCGCATGTCTTCCCGGTATTTCGCCACCGTGCGGCGCGTCACCTGGATGCCTTGCGATTGAAGAATGCGCGTGATCTGCTCGTCGGTCAACGGACGGCTGGGGTCTTCCTCGTCGATGAGCTTCTTGACGCGGCGCTTCAGGATGAGCAGCGATGTGTTGCCGCCCTCCGGCCCCTGCACGCTCTCGCTGAAGAAGTATCGCAACTCGAACACGCCCTGCGGCGTGTGCGCGTACTTGTTGGCCACGGCACGGCTTACCGTAGAAGGATGCACGCCGATTTCTTCGGCCACCTCCTTGATCATCATGGGTTTGAGTTGATCGATGCCGCGCTCCAGAAAATCCTGCTGCCGCGCGACGATCGAGTAGCAGACTTTAGTGATGGTCTGCTTGCGCTGCTCGATATTCTTGATCAGCTGAATCGCGCTCTTGTAGCGCTCTTTCACATAGTCCCGCGTAGTCTTGTCGTTCGTGCCATCGCGGGTCACCAGCTTCTTGTAGGCGGGATTCAAGCGCAGCTGAGGCAGGTCTTCGTCGTTCATGATCACCAGCCACGCGTCGCCGTGCTTCACGAAGGCAACGTCGGGCTCGATCAGCCGAGCCTGCACTTTGTTGTAACGCAGCCCCGGGCGCGGATCGAGCGTACGGATGTAATGCAGAGCTTGCTCCACGGCTTCAATAGGCCGGCCAATGGCTTTGCCGATTTCTTTGTATTGCTTGTTCTGCAATCCGCGGAGATGCTGGTCGACCACGGCAATCGCATCCTGCAGCACCTGCTCCGTGCCGTTGCCGTTCTTGTGCAGAGCCAGCTGCGCCTGGTGATAACGAAGCTGACAGAGCAGGCAACCGCGCAGATCGCGGCAAGCTACACCCGGAGGATCGAGCTGCCGCACGATTTCCAGTGCCTCTTTCAAATCGTCGACGGTAAAGTTGGGCTTGTAAGCCGGAGCAGCATGAGGCGCAGAAATCGCCGGTTCCGGAGCCGTCGCCACCGCCGCTGCACCCTCTCCCACTCCTGAAGAAAAAGCAGACTCCGAAGGCAGGTCAATCTCCTGCCCCAGCCGGTTGATCGCCTCCCCGGCGCTCACATCCACATCGACCTGGCCCAGTTCTGAACCTTCGCTCGATCCGCCTTCCAGCTCCGGCTCAAGTCCCTTTACTTCACCCAGCCCCAGTGCCGTTGCCTCGCTGACAATGTTCTTAGCCGCCTGAGCATCGGCCTCAGGCGGGGCCGGTGGCGCAACTCCCAGCAACTCGTCGTCGCTGGCGATCAGGTATCCGTCTTCATTGAGGTTGCCGATGACCTCGTCCGCTGCCTCCCGCACCTCGGGCCGGAGGCTCAAAGCGCCAAGTTGCCACGCCAGATGGTCGGCCAGATTCGTTGGCTTTGAAAGAAAATTCTCAAACGACGGCCGCTCGATCTCCTCCATCTCGCTGTGCGTGCGATAGCCGGGATCGAGATAGTCCTGGAAGAATGAGCCAAAATCGATCTCTTCGAACGGATCCTTCTTCTCGACCGCGGTGATGGGATTCTCTTCGGGCGTAGCGGCAGCCGCCCGCTCGCGGTCTTCTTCCTTCTTGCCGACTTCGTCGAGCAGCGGAACGGCGTCTTCCAGTTCTTCGAGAACCGGGTTCTCGACCATCTCGGCGGTGATCATGTCCTTGAGCTCGAGCTTGTTGAGCGCGAGCACAGACACCATCTGCACCAGCCCCGGCGTAAGGATCTGCCGCTGCGACAGCTTGACGCTCAGTTTGTGCTGTAAGAGAACCATGTTTCAAAGTTTCAAGGTTTCAACGCTTCAAAGACTAAAGCCCCAAGGTTTGAATGTCGGACTCTCGCTATTCCAGCTTGTCCAGCCGATCATCGTGACTATCCAGGCGATGCTCGTGCATTTCTGCAACCCGCAAGAGTCTAGCCGTACCTTCAGCCACTTCGGTCACCAGTGTGCTCAGGCGATCGATCTGACGATCGTGTTTCTGCGTTTCGAGAGACAATAACTCCAAGCTGTGCGTCAGTGCCTCTAGACGTTCGTCAATGCTCATAGCTGCTCCATTCCTCTGCTCCTAGGGCGGCAGTACTTACGACCAACGACCAACGACTAGCGACCAACGACGTTCTTCTCACACCAGCGAGAAACTCTCCCCCAAATACACCCTTCTCACTTCCGCATCCCCCGCTAGCTGCCCTGGCGGTCCATGCCGGAAAATCCTGCCCTCATCAATGATGTACGCCCGATCGGTCACCGAAAGGGTCTCGCGCACGTTGTGATCGGTGATCAGCACTCCAATCCCGCTCGCCCGCAAACTACTGATGATCTTCTGCAAATCGAGCACGGCAATCGGGTCAATCCCTGAGAACGGCTCATCCAGCAAAATAAACGTGGGATTGATGCACAGGCAGCGGGCGATCTCGACCCTCCGCCGCTCGCCGCCCGACAACGCATATCCGCGATTCTGCCGGATGTGCTCCAACCCCAGTTCGTCAATAAACTTCTCCATCTTCTCGCGGCGCTCATGCCACGACATGGGCTGCGCCTCTAAGACCGCGAGGATGTTCTCTTCCACCGTGAGTTTGCGAAAGACCGAAGCTTCTTGAGGGAGATAACTGATGCCATACTGACGCGCCCGCAAATACATGGGAACGTCGGTGATGTCCTGACCGTCGTACAGCACGCGGCCAGTATCGGGAGGGATCAGACCGACAATGACATAGAACGTGGTGGTCTTGCCCGCGCCGTTAGGTCCAAGTAATCCAACCACTTCGCCCTGATCGACGGTCAGGCTGACACCATTTACAGCGCGGCGGCCACGATACGATTTGCCAATTTCCTCGGTGGCCAGGGTACGCATTTAGCTTGCCACTTAACGCGCCACTCGCGTCTGAGTTACCACAGGAGTACTCGCTTCGCCTTCTACCAGCACCCTATCATCGCGTTTATAGAAAGTCAACGAAACCCCCGTAATCTTGCCCTGTTCGGCATCAAAAATGCTAGGCGGTCCGCCGGTCAGCACGAACTTGTCATCCGCCGCCGTATACACCAGCCGCTGCCCCTCAGCTCGCCGTTTCGGCTGCTGGACGACGACATCCCCTTCCGCGACGAGGCGGTCCAGTTGCCCCGGCCCTCCCGTCGACGATCCTGCAAGCGATTGATTAATCGAGGTTTGCCGCCGCGCGAGGAGGTAAGCATCCATCGTCTTGGCCGATGCGGTGAACTCCTCGCCCTTGGCCACAACTCCACCTTCATAGTGTGCCTTGCGCTCCGAGTCGGCATAGGTGAGCTTCATCGCCGTGATGGCTACCAGCCCTGAGTCGCCCGCCGCGGATCGCTGCCCAGATGAGCTTGGTCGCGATCCTGGCGGATTTGCCCTCACTTTTCCTTCATCGCTGCTGCCCGAGACCGCCTTCCGGGCCTGCACCAGGATCGTCTGCACCGGCTGCGCGGCCGTCCCCTGCGCCGTTACAAACCTCCGGTCCCGGTCGAACTGGATCGAAGGCGCCTCAATGACGTTGGCGTCCTGCCAGAGACGAGCGTTGCCCGAATAGAGCGCAACCGCCGTAGTGTTGTGCGCCGTCATGCTGTGTGCCGTAACGTGAATGGGAGACGACGACGCCAGCAGCGCCCCATCCGGCTGCTCTTTCAGATCGCTGTAGGTGCTTTTGACGTCACCCTCCGCCAAGGCATCGCCGGTGGCGCGGTTCATGCGGATCGTCCTGGCCGTGGTTGCCATGCCGCCGCTGCTCACCCGAGGATTGCCCGTCAGCGCCAGCATCTGATCGCCGGGAGTGTAGCGCGCGCTGTTCGCCCAGGCCTGCATTCGCTTATCCGGCGTCGCGCCGTCGCTATAGGCGACATTCCCCTGCTGCGTGATGGACTCGATTCCTCCCTGCGGCAGCAACGTTGCATCCACGGAGTCGCTGGTGCTGACCCGGTCGGGCTGGCCCGCGCTGGAATTGACGATGCGAGCATGGGGAGCGCCATGCATCGTGCTCAGGTAGTTTCGTCCGGCAGCCGGCCCCGATTGGCCCACGGCGAACTGCGCTTCGAACACGCCCGCAGTCACCTCGGTCCGCTGCTGCCGGGAGCTTGGAGCCGAGGCCTGCATCGAAGTGATCGTAATCTGCGCCGCTCCACTCGTGACTGCCCGATCCAGAATATGTCCCTGGCTCACCACAAAGTCGATCGCCGGCGCGGTCAGCTCGAAATCCTGCGGGCCCGAGCCACTGCCCGCCGGACTTCCGCCCACCCCGGTCTGTCTCAGGCGCACTGCCTCGCGCGCATGCGCGGTTTGCAACTGGTTTTCGCCGGCAAAATCCAGGATCAGCCGCGAGGCATCCCCCTGCATCGGCTGGCTTCCGCCCTGCTCGATGTGAACGTTGCCGGAAAAGGTGGCCTGGCGCAGACGGTTCTGCTCGCCTGCCAGCAGAAACTCCCCCTGATCGGCGCGCCCGCGGATTTCCGCAGGGCGTTCCTCAGCGCTCGCATCGGTGGCCCGTGAATCCTCCTCCGCCCCAGTCCTGCCCCGCATTGCCGATGCCTGCTCCACCATCTGGACGTTGCCCGTGGCCAGCACGCGCTCCACATGATTGTCGGGATTGAGATAAAACACCGCTTGATCCGCTTCCATCGTTCCGCCTGGTTGCGCCAGGTGGGCATGGTCCAGCACAATCTGCCGCGGATCGCCGGTCATGACCCCGTGCTCCGCGTCCACGGTTGCACCGCTCGTTCCCTGCAGGACGAGATGAATTCGCGACTTCAGGGTCAGCCGGTTACTCTTGCCGGCGTATTCCACTCCCACGGCCGACCCCGTCGCCTGCGGTGTCTGGAACTCCACGGGTGCCTCGGTCGACGCGTTCCCCGTGTCCTTGTTGAACACCAGATCGCGCGTCTTCAGGTGAATCGGATTCTTCATTTCCTTGGGGGTGGATTGATCCGGGCTGGTCAGCCCGGCCGGGTTGGCGACCAGGTCGATCTGCACCTGGCCCTTGGCTGTAATGTTGCCAGTCTGCTGGTCGTAAGCAAAATCGTCGCCGTAGATCTGGTCATAGCGCGAAGAGTCGCGCCCATAGAGCACGATGTTGACGTTGTGCAACTCGGCGCGCCCGTTCAGTTTGAATTCCTTCACAGCGCTGGCCTGCACCATGAACAGCGTGCGCTTGCCGTCGGATTTGGAGAACTGAAATCCGTTCGCCGTTTGTTTGATTTCGTAGGGGATCTTGTAGGGAACTTCCTTGAGCACATCGCGGGTCCGCGACCGCGCATAAAAATACATTCCCGCAACCACCAGGCTGAGCCCTATGGCAGTCGCAGCCAACCAGCGTCGCAAGCGATACACCGGCAGCGCCATCTGGCTTCAGTGTAATCGAACGCGACGACCGCAAGCGGACCCAGCCCCGAAGGGGCGGAATTCGTTAGCCCGGGGCGTAAGCCCCGGGTAAGCCGGAAAATCAGCGCAAGTCCCGGAGGGACGGCACCAATTCCCGGCCCAACTTGCGAACGTAAGGCCTCGCCCTAAAACGCCTCGTCCAAATTTACATCCATAATCATCCGATCGAGCTCCGCCTTCGCCGCGTTGTCCTGCGCGGTCAGATCCGCGGTCTCCTTCCGCAGCGCGGCCAGCCGGTTCTCCTGCGCGTCGAGCTGCCCGACATACCGCTGCAACAGTGTCTTCTCTTCCGAACTCCCCTTGAGCGCCTTCATGTTCTCGCGAATGCGATTCTGATCGGTGGCGATCTGATCGGACTCGCCCTTGCGGTCGTTGATCTGCGTAGTAATGTCGCCGATCTTCACCTGCTGCTTGAGAATGCGGTCAAAGGCCTGCTGCATGGCCGGCGTCACGCGCTTCTGCTCGACCAGCACCTTGACATCATCCTCACCCAGATTCGAAAGCTCGACCCGGCTCTCCTCCGGATGAACGGCCTCCACCGTCAACTCCGCCGTCTTCCCCGCCGCGACCGGCACGCGGAAACGATGAAACGATTCGGTCGACTCCTCCGGCTGCGTTGTTCCCGGCGCAAGCTTCCACCCCTCCTCGGCCGCATACTCGACGATCACCTGCCGCGGTTCGGTGTCGGCGTTGCGAATCGTGTACTTGTTGGTCTTATGCTGTTCCTGAGTCATCACCATCACGCCGTTGACGATCTTGACGTGGCTGAAGGGCCTCTCGCTCGATTCGTCGGAGTACTTCACGTGCACCGCCGCGTCTCCGGCATAAGACAGCAGCCGCCGTTCGTCGGGATGGATGGTCTCGAGCACGCCTTCGCCGGCGAACGTCTCCGCCTCCAGCACGTTGAATGATCCCGCGTCGAGCACCTGCCCGCTGGTGTTCTTGATCCACAGCGCGCGCAGGGGCGCCGACTCCGGATTCCACAGCGTCACTTTCTCAGCATCGATATGCCCCTGCAGGATCGGCACCAGCGCCGACTGGTTTTTGCCGATGGTGATCTTTTGCTTGATCTTGTATTCGAAGTAATCGCCGGCGGACTTGCCCTCGGCCTCGGCCCCCTCCTTTTCGACGGTACCGATTAGAGTCGAGTTGGTGGTGTTCACAGCAACCGACGAGGCCTGCACCTCAACCGTTTCAGCTGTGCCTCCCACGCTCAGGGTCGCGTCAATCTCATTGTTCCGCCCGATCCCCAGATAAACGTTCGACAGATTGAATCTCTGAAAGCCCGTAGCCGCGACAAACACCGCCGAGTTGCCCGCCTGCACATCGGTGAAGCGATAGCGCCCCTGCGTATCGCTCATCGCCATCTGCGAGACCCCGGTTTCCTCATTGCGGACGGTGACCCGAGCGCCCGAAACGACCGCTCCCGCTGGATCTTTCACCACGCCGGAGAGGCTGGTCGTCGCGTGTGATCCTCCTGGCGGCGGAGGAGGGGCCAATTTGCCGAATTGCTCCAACCGGTCATATTCCTTCTCCGTCGCCTCATGCGACTGCGGCGTCAGCATCACCGACTCCGGCAGCGGCACCTCCGGCCGCCGCGCATAGAACGGCTGCGAAATATTCTGAACAAACGACTGCGGCGCGCCCGCCACCAGCGACAGCTCAACATCTTTCCAGTCTTCCCCGATGGTGTTGTCGACGATGGCCCAGCCCTGCAGCAGCGGCTTCTCGCCCGGCTTCTCCGGAAACAAAATCCGGTATGTGCTCTTCCACACCGGCACTTCGCTGATGTAGCTGACGAACACGTCGCGATCTCCCGATCCCGCCGCCGTGAAGCTCATGCGCCGCACATCGCGGGCGCGCGAGGAGCCGAGCAGGCTCAAATACCGCCCGACTTCGTCAGTCAACTCGCGCTCGGCGATGCGCACCGAGGTCCCCGGGCCCAGATCGAAATTCCGCATCTCGCCCGCATCGGTAACGACGGCAAACGTCGTCACGTCTTCGTAGTCGTCCTTGCCGCGCTGCCGGCGCTCCTTCTCCACGCTGAGCAAGCGTCCCGTCGCGGTCGCCGAACCGCTGCGCACTTCCACCCGCGCCCCGCGCAGCGCCGAAAGATACTCTGCCTGCGTGACCTGCTCGCCGAACGGCAGCCGCAAGGATTTCAGCCGCTCATCAAGCGGAGCAATTGAGTTGTAGCGCACCGACGACACTCGCCCGTCGCCCAGATCGACCGCGGTCAGCGATTTCAGCACGTCGTTCAGCTGTCCCGTGGTGAAGTCGATGCTGAGATCCTGCGTACCGTGCACGCGCGCCGTGTGCTCGAAGTAGCCCACGCCGTTTTTGTAAAGCACAACGCGCTTGACTGGCAGGCGCGAAGAGGAATCGCCGGAAGAAGAGGAGACATCCGCAGTCTGCGGCTGTGGACCTTTCGGCTGGTCAGCCTTGGTTTGACTGGGCTTGTTCTGGGCCGCGAGACCAGCGGCCAGCAACGCAACAAGAAGCGCGGACAGGACAGCGTGACGCATGGCGCACCTCCGATTCTGCACAACCCATGATTCTCGACAGCATGATTCTGCAGAAGCGGAAGTCTAGCACTTGGTTGTCTGTGGAACGCCGGCCGGGCGCCACACTCAGGCAGTTTTTACGCGAAAGTCGCGCAACTCCAGTTCCAGCCCGCCGTATTCGGGATGGTCGTTGTGCCCGATGCTGAAGGCGACATCGACCGTATCCCCCGCCAGCAGCGGCGTTTGCGCCAGCCGCTCAGCCATGTGCCAGCCCAGGGCATCGAAAGTGATTTTCGTCTTCAGCTCGGTTCTCAGACCATCGTCGTGTAGGGACAGCCGCCCTCGGCTATCCGGCCGGGCAAAGCCCGGCGGGGTTTGAGCGTGAAGTTCGAGAGCTGCCTCCCTCTCGCTGCGACGAATTGCAGCCCCATCCGGATGACACCGTGGCGTCGCCAGAATCGCCGCCGCCGTGAGTTCCTCCGGCTCCTCCGGCAACGCCGGTGCGGCGCCCGCTCTCAGCTTCAGCTTCACGTGCTTGTCTTTCATGATCCGCGGCGGTGCGGTCAACTGCACCCCCCGCGCCGCAAACACCGGCTCAGGATTCCCCACGCCATAGGGCTCCAGCTGCCGCAGCGCCTGGAACAGATCCGGCGTGACGTCGCCCAGCCACAACTCGCCATCAAGATCGAGCACCGGCTCGAAATCCGCCAGCGTCAGCCGCGCCCGCGCAAACGCATCCAGCCGTACCCGCAGTTCACCGACATTCGCCGCCGGCATGGCGAAGCCGCAGGCATGGGCATGCCCGCCGTAACGCGAAAAAAGATCACGGCACGACTCGATCGCCTCCAGAAGATGAAACGCCCGTATCGAGCGCCCCGAGCCAAACGCCTCGTCGCCTTCGCGCGAAATCACCACCGCCGGCCGGTTATAGCGCTCGACCACGCGCGTCGCCGTGATGCCGATGACGCCGCGATGCCAGCCCTCGCCGTCGACCACGATGCAGTAGGCGTCGCACAACGCCGGATCGCCCGCGAAGCGCTCCTCGAGCGCCTTCAGGATTCGCCGCTCTTCCTCCTGCCGGTCGGCGTTCAGCTGGTCCAGCTTCGCCGCCAGCTCCCGCGCGCGCGCCGCGTCTTTCACGCTGAAGAGATCAATCACGTCGCGCGCCACGTCCATGCGCCCAGCAGCGTTAATGCGAGGCGCAATGCGGAAGCCAATTTCCCCCGAAGTCGGCGGACGTTTAGCCGAAACCTGCGCCACTTCCAGCAGCGCCTTCAGCCCGGGATTCACCGCCGTGCGCAGCGCATCCAGCCCCAGCGCGGTAAAGACGCGATTCTCCCCCGTCAGCGGCACGGCGTCGGCGATGGTCGCAATCGCCACGACCTTCATGAACGACAGCAGCAGTCGGTTTTGATCCTTCGCGTCTTTTTCCGCTAAACCCGGCTGCGCCAAACTCCGCTGCACTAAACTCCGTTCCGCTAAACTCTGCTCCGCTAACCCGCCCTCCACCAGGCCCCGCCGCTGCATCAACGCCTGCGCTACTTTGAACGCCACGCCCGCGCCGCAAAGCTGTTTGAACGGATATGCGCATCCCGCCTGATTCGGGTTCACCACGGCCAGCGCCCGCGGCACGCCCTCCGGCCCGGGCAGGTGATGATCGGTCACGATCAAATCGACGCCGAGCCGCCGCGCCGTCTCTGCCGGCGCATGCGCGCGAATCCCCATATCGACGCTGATAATCAGGCGAATCCCGGCAGCAGCGGCGGTTTCGATCACATCCGCCCGCACGTCGTAGCCCTCGCGAATGCGGTGCGGCACGTGAAAGTCCGCCGACCCGCCGCACAATTCGATCGCCGTCTTCAGAATGATGACCGCCATCGTGCCGTCGACGTCGTAGTCGCCGTAAATCAGCATCGGCTCTTTGCGGGTGATGGCGGCGTCGATCCGGTCGACCGCAGACGGCAGCCCGGTCATCAACTCGGGCGCGTGTAGATGTGCAAGAGAAGGCGAAAGGAATTGCCGCGCAGATTCAATATCGCTGATGCCGCGGCTCACCAGCAGCGGAGCGAGGACATGCGCTGTGTCTGCGCTGCCAGCAGTGCGCAGAGCCGAGGTCAGCCGTGCGACGAGCTCTTGATCAGCTGTCTTCGGAATCCACTGCATTCTTGGCGTGGCCGTCCCGAGCCGTGTGGCAACGGGCGCCCTCGCCCGTCGAGCCGAGCGCAGCTCGGCGGTTGTGGCAGCTAGTTTTCTTCGTCCTGATCCGGCTCATCCATGGTGATGCCGCCGAACTCGTCCGACACCTCGAGCAGGTGCTGGTAGCGGTCGTACCACTGCGTGCTCACCTCGCACAGAAACATCGACCCCTGGTACGCCCACCCCAGCTGCAGATATCCCACCTTGCCCACGTGCGCCCGCAGCCAACGCGCGTCATCCACGTCGTCACTGTCGGTGAACTCCGAGTTGGACAGCCGCTCCACCATCTCATCCAGTTCGGCGCGCTCCAGCGTCCAGGCGTGCATGGTCAGGAAGGCAACGCCCGCGGCCTTGGACAGCTCCACAAAATCCTTCCAGCCGTCGGGATTCTCCGCCATCTCCCACATCACGCACTGCACCTCTTCATAGTCGACAAAACCCTGAAAACGGCGCAAGCCGTGGCCTTCGATGAAGGCAATCATGTCGTCTTTCACGGTCGAGAGATCGTCTGGAATGGGAGACATAGAGGAGAAAGTCGTAAGGGTTGATTGTATGCTGTCCGCAACTTCGCTGCCAGCGCGATTCATCGCATCGGCTTGCCGCTTACCTCGGCCAGAGCCTTCTTGTAGTCCGGATCATCGGGAGACAGCTGCACTGCTCGGCGCAACGCTTCTGCTGCCCGGCTGCGTTCGCCCATTTTCAGGTAGACCTCGCCCATTTCGAAATAGGCGTCCGATTCTTTCGGGTCGACCAGCACCGTCTGCTGGAAAGCTTCAAGGGCCGCCGTGAGATCCGTGCTCTCCAGGACTTTTCCGCGGACGTACAAGTAGTCGGGGTTGTAGGGATCGCCGCGCAAAGCCTTGGCGATTTCCTCCTGCGCCTTGGCCACATCGCCGCGAGAAAAGTCAATCTTGGCCAACTGCGCCAGGCTGGGTCCGTTTTCCGGATCCTCCTCCAGGGCCTGACTCAGCACCGTCAGTGCCGGGGCGAGCTGATTCTTTCGCGCCAGTTCGCCGGCATTGATCGCCAGATGGTCGGCGTGCATCTTGCGTGTTTTTGCGTCTCGCAATGTCTGCGACCGTTTCTCGTACTCATCCTGCATTTCCTTGGCGCGTTGAGTTTGCCCGGCACATTTGTAGGCGCGTGACAGCAGGTAGATGTCTTCCGGAGCTGCATCGTCCGACTGGGCAAGCGGCTGCAGCAACTCTACGGATTCGTCGCATTTGCCGGCGCTGAGGGCCGTCTTGGCGAGCAGTTCCCGGGTTTGGGTGGTGGCTTCCGCGCGATAGGCCGCCGTCGCATCCTGATAGGCGCGGTCGTGATCGTTGCGATCGGCGTAGAGGCTTCCTCGAAAATAGTGCGCCGACGCCGAATCCGGAGCGAGCCGGATCGCCTCGTTGAACTCTACCAGGGCCTTCTGCTCGTCACCCTTCGCCTGATACGCCACGCCCAGCTGTTCGTGAGCCGCAGCAAAGGAGGGTTCGCGCCGTACCGCGCGTGTCAATTCGAGGATCGCGTCACCATAGTGCAGCAGGTGGATGTCGAGTTTGCCCAATTCGACCAGAGAGGCGGCGCTCTTCGGGTGGATCGTAGCTGTCTGGCGCAGCAGGCGCCGCATTTGGTCGTAGTTGTAAACGCCGTAATAGGCCGCGGCCAGGCCAAGCTCCGCCTTCTCATTGTGCGGTTCGGTCTGGAGAATTGTTTGGTACGCCGCCACCGCGGCGGGAAACTGCCGATTCCGCAGCAAAGCGGCTGCATTCCGCAGGCCGTCCGCCAGCGCGCTCGCATTGCGGGAATGCTGTTGAGCCGAGCAAGGCCTTGGGCCGCAAATCGAAGCGATCAACAGTAGAAAGGCGAGGCTCAGCCGGGCAAACATGGAAGACTTCATTTCGCTGATACGATTCTCTACCAAAAAACGGGCCGCCTGCCAGAGGCAAGCGGCCCGGAGGCTCGTGATGCAAGATCGTCAGAAGCTGAACCGCACCCCCAACTGCGCCGCAAAGGCGGTGCTGCCGGGGGATATTTCGTCATGAGCTCCATAAATGGAGGGTTGGCCGCCCACCGGTGGGCCAATGAACTGACCTTGCTTAGGAATCGATGTGAGCGGAGCACAGGTCTGCGAAACACTGAGAACGCCACCGACGGGCGGATCGACCGTGCAACCGGTGACGTTCACAAACCCGGTGTTGTCGGGATTGGAATACAGATTGGCACGGTTGGTCAGGTTGAAGATGTCCGCGACCAAACGCAGGTCGTAGCGCTCGCCGAACTTCAGGTCTTTGCTGAGGCGCATGTCCCAGGTGAAGAAATCTGGCTGTCGCGCCGGGTAGCGTGTCAGAAGTGAGACCGGTCCGTTGCCGATCTGGATGGTCGGGCGGTCGTTGTTCGAGAACTGGTTGATGACCGTGTCGCCGTTGATATCGGCAGACGAGTACGCCGGATAAGGGATGCCGCTGTGGGCGATGAAATTGCTGCTCCATGTCAAGCCCCAGGGCAGATCAACGCTTACGCCGGATTTGAACTGATGCGTAATGTCCAGCCCATTCCTGCCATAGTCGATGTTGATGTTGAACGGATCCTGCGTGCCGAAGAAGGTGTCGGTATCGCGCTCGCTGGAGTCGTTGCTGAAATTCCGCGACCAGGTGTAGTTGGCGAACCACTCGAAACGGTGGCCGAACCGCTTGTTTACTCCGCCTACAATTTCGTTGTACACGCCGTGGCTAAAGCTGGCCAGCGACAGTGCTCCCGAGAATGGAGTGAGCGTGCAGTCCAAGGGCAACGGCTCGCCTCCGAATACAAAGACGTTGTTGGCGGGGCACGTAAAGCCACCGGTGCCAGGTCCCGTCGATCCGATGATGGCGCGCCCGAACTGGTCAGTTCCAATCGGCACCAGGTTTCGCTGCCAATTGGAGGTGCTGAATCCTCCGGTCTTCAGATGCGCTGAGTTCATGTAGACGTAGTTCACCGAGACAGACCACTCATTGTTGAACTGGTGCTCGACGCCAAAGGTCACATTCGAAACGCGCGGATTGCGCAGGGCCGGGTCAGCATATTCGATGGCAGGACAGCCAATGGCCGGTGCCGCAAGGGCGCAGAGGCCGCTCGAACCCACGGGAACTGTCTGCGGAAACGTGTACGGAACCTGGAAGGGAGCAGTCGGGCCCAACCCGCCGGGGGTGCAGAAGAACGCCGGAGTGCAAAACAAGGTCGTGGATTTCGAGCCGCCGCCGTTAGAAACCTGGGGGAAGAAGATCGTCGGCGTCTGCGCGTAGTACAAGCCCACTGCCGCCCGCACCACCGTGGGATGCTGGGCTGCGCCAAGGCTCCAGGCAATGCCGACACGCGGACCCCATTGCTTGAAATCATCGGGGGTTTTTTGGGGAACAGGCGATATCTTGGTGCCGCGGCCGATCGGGCCCACGCCGGTGTAGACCTCTTGCCCGGGGATCGGTGTCTGCGGCTGAGGGTTCCACGTACCATCCCAGCGCAGGCCGTAGGTCACCGTCAGATTCGGCTTGGCCTGCCACTTGTCCTGCCAGTAGATTCCCACTCCGTTCTGATAGTTGGGTTTGAGCGTGTTGGCGGTAAAAGGATCCAGCCCATTCAGGCCAAAGCCCTGAAAGTAGGCGCTGGGGTTCTGATTGTCGAAGTCGGTGAGACTATTGAAGTTGTACCTGCCCGCGCTCCACCCGGCGAAGACATCTTTTCGATCTACGAACGAGTCCGTGTCTCCGCCGAATTTCATGTCGTGCTTGGTGAAGGAGTAGGAGAAGTTGTCCTGGATCTGGAGTTTGCCGTTGTCGTTGTTGGCGGGCAGGTAAAAACGCTGCCCGAATTCGCCGGCGCCGGCGATGGAAATCTCAGGCGCACCGCTGAAAATGGGGTGCCGATTTCGGCCTTCATACTCCACTAAGGCGCGAATCTCATTCACCTTCCTCCCGCGTGCGGTGGTGAGAGCGAAAACTCCGCTCATCCCCTGGTTCACGAAATCCTCCGTGTCCAGGATCGAGTCGAACGTCTCCGACTGCCCATGACCGCCCGTGAATCCACGGGTGTGATTACGCGTACCCAAACCTCTGATGCTGAAGTGATTGGCTTGAGTGATCTGGTAGTCGTAGTGTCCCAGCAGAGTGAAGAAATCCTGGAACTGGGTATGGCCGCCTTCCAGCGCTCCGAGGTTGGGTACGCCGTAGCATCCGGGCAGCAGGTGCGTGACGCCGGGAGTGACTCCGGTGCAGGCGGGCGGCAGAACTTCTGATTGTGTGCCCTGCGCCGCGACCGGAATGATCGGGCCCGCGTCGTTCTGGCACGCCGCATCTCCGTGACAGATGTTCGTGGTCAGAGGACCGTTGTTGCGCTGGATATCGGTGGCGAGGAAAAGAAACTGACGGTCCTTGTGGATGGGGAAGCCAATCGATCCGCCGAACTGATTTTGCCAGTTGATGCTCGAGGGATTGCCCAGCGCGTCGTTTTTGCTCAAGCCCCCGCCGCGATAGTATTCGTGCGCTTCGCCGTGAACGTTGTTCGTCCCGGACTTGGTGACGACGTTCAGTAGTCCTCCGGTGGCCCGGCCAAACTCTGGAGCGAACCCATTCGTGACCACCTGAAATTCCTGCACCGCCTCAATGGGCACGGTCAGGTTCTTGGTCTCGAGCGAGCCGAAGTTCTCGCCGAAATAATTGTTGGTAGTGTCGGCTCCATCAATTACCAGCCCGCTATAGTCGCTCTGTTGTCCACCCAGACGGATGCCGCCGCGCAAGCCCGGAACCACCTGCGCCGACGGGGTCAACTGCGCGAGGTCACGATAATCCCGGCCGGGAAAGGGCAAAGTCTCGAGACTCTTGGCATCCATCAACTGGCTGATTCCCGCGGTCGAGGTGTCCACGGCCTCGATGTTTGCATTCACCGTTACCGATTCCTGCGCCGACTTGAGCGGCATGTTCACGTCGAGCGGAACCGATGTTCCCACGTTGACCACGATGCCGGTCACTGTGGTGATTGCGAAGCCTTGCGCCTCGGCGACCAGCGCGTACTCGCCCGGCGGCACCGCCTCAAAATCGTACCCGCCGTCCGCCGTCGTATTCAGTTCCCGGCGAAAGCCTGTCGACGGGTTCGTCAGCGTAACCTTGGCGGTGGCAACCACCGCATGGGACGCGTCGTACACGGTGCCGTGGACGGCGCCGCGCTCCAACGTCTGCGCGAGGCAGTACGTGCTCATCACCAGCAGCATCCCGAGCAAAGTCATCCTAGCAACACGCATCTCCAGCCTCCAGGCAAGAAACGATCCGATCCCTCTTGGGTTGATTCCGGCCACAAAATGCCCCAGCACCCGGCCAGGCGCTAGGGTGGGAAACAAAGCGACTAATATAAAACCATTAAGCGCTGCATTAGACTGCCTCACCGGTGTAGTGTCAAGTGCATTCTTCGCCGTTACTGTTTTCAATCGGATGCTGGAATCGCTCCAGCCAAAACTCGCGCGGCTAGCGCCGCGCGTTCCACTCCGCATCGAAGCGCGCGCGATCGTAGAATGATTTCTGAGTTCCCACGCCTGTGGTCGAGAGTCCGGCGTAGAGATTGGCGCGGCGCACCGCTTCTCTCTCCGGCACGCCTTCGGCGAGAAATACCGCAAAGCTGCCGATGAACGCATCACCCGCACCGGTGCTGTCCACGCTTTTCACCGCGAACGCTGCCACGTGCTCGCTTTCGTCGCGGCTCGCCAGCAGCGATCCGTTCGCTCCCAGCGTGATGATCACACGGCGAATGCCGGCCTTCAGCAGGTCGTCGGCGCACTTCTTCGCGTCGTCAACATTTTTCACCGGGGAGCCGGCAATCGTCTCCGCTTCATGCTCATTGGGCACAAAATAGTCGAGGTCTTTGAGCGCGGCCATGTCGACCGGTTGCGCCGGGGCAGGATTCAGAATGCAGCGGATCCCATGCTTCCGCGCGAAGGCTATCGTGTAATACACCGTCTCCAGCGGAATTTCGAACTGCAGGACGACGCAGTCGGCCGATTTCAGCGTTTCGGCCGCCGCGTCCACGTCGGCCGGCTTGACCGCGTCGTTCGCGCCTTTCACCACCAGAATCCGGTTCTGCCCGCTCGGCTCGACAAAAATGGGCGCCACGCCGCTCGACATTCCCTCCACCTGCTTCACATGCGTAGGATCGATTCCCTGCTTGCGGAAGTTCTCGATGGTCGCCGGGCCGAACAAGTCGCTGCCCACACGCGCCACCATGAAGACCTCAGCGCCGCACAAACGAGCGGCGACAGCCTGATTCGCGCCCTTGCCGCCGAAGCCGAGATCGAATTTCTGTCCAAAGATGGTCTCGCCCGGCTTGGGAAAGCGGTCCGCGAACGTGGTCAGGTCAATGTTGGCGCTGCCAACCACCGCAATGCGAGGGCGTTTGGGCATAGACTCGACTCGGCGAAGAAAACAGGCAGAGTGTATTGACCGCAGAGATCGATGTCAACGCGATCCACTTCGTTTGCCACGGATTCACACGGACCAACACGGATCGCGCTCTTTGCCTGCTCGTTCCATCCTTGGAATCCGCGTGAATCCGTGGCAAAAGAATTTTCCGGCGCTTCTGTTATATTTCCTTTCTCAGCCCGTCCTGGAGGTCCCCCATGCCCCGCAACGTCCGCTGCGCCCTCATTCAAGCCAGCAACGCGCTCTCCACCGAGCGCCCGCTCGCGCAGATTCGCAAGGCAATGATCGACAAGCATCTCAAGCTGATCGAGCAGGCCGCGCGCAAGAAAACACAAATCCTCTGCCTGCAGGAACTTTTCTACGGCCCGTATTTCTGCGCCGAGCAAAACGCGCGTTGGTACGAACTGACCGAGCCGGTGCCCGACGGGCCGACGACCAGGCTCATGCAGAAAATCGCCGCCAAGCATCGCATGGTGATCGTGGTTCCGGTGTACGAAGAGCACATGCCCGGCGTTTACTTCAACACTGCCGCCGTCATCGATGCCGACGGCCGCTACCTCGGCAAATATCGCAAGCACCACATTCCGCACTGCCATCCCGGATTCTGGGAGAAGTTCTATTTCACGCCGGGAGATCTCGGCTATCCCGTGTTTGAAACGAAATACGCCCGCGTCGGCGTATACATCTGCTACGACCGTCACTTCCCCGAGGGCGCGCGCGTTCTGGGGCTCAACGGCGCCGAGATCGTCTTCAATCCTTCAGCGACAGTCGCGGGGCTTTCCGAATACTTGTGGGAACTGGAGCAGCCTGCGCACGCCGTGGCCAACGGATACTTCGTTGCCGCGATCAATCGCGTGGGCACCGAAAAGCCGTGGAGCATCGGCGAGTTCTACGGCAAGAGCTATTTTTGCAATCCGCGAGGCAAGATCATCGCCCAGGCCAGCCGCGATAAGGACGAAGTCGTGGTCGCCGATCTCGATCTCGACATGATCTCCGAAGTCCGCAAGGTGTGGCAGTTCTTCCGCGACCGGCGTCCGGAAACCTACGGTCCGCTAACTACCGTGAGCGGAACGGCAGCCGCCGCGGATTGATGTAGGGGCGGACGCATTCGTCCGCCCAGCGGAGCACCGCGACGCGTCGGGCATCGACGCGTCCGACATTGTGGATTTCGAATTCGGCGCACTCGCCTCCAGCACTCGAGATTGCGCTGGCGCGCAACCCCGGACGGGGGCGTCCGGGGCTACACGAACAAATGATCGCACCGGCTCTTTCATCCCGCGCCCAGTCCAGCCCGCTCTACAACCCCGACCTCGCGCCGGCGAGCGCCGAACGCCGCCACTGGGGCACGTACAACTTCGCCGCGCTCTGGATCTCGATGTCGGTCAACATCCTCACCTACATGTTGGCCGCCAGCCTGATTCAGGGAGGCATGAACTGGAAGCAGGCCGTCACCACGATTTTTCTGGGCAACGTCATCGTGCTCGTGCCCATGCTCTTGAATTCGCACCCCGGCGCCAAGTACGGCATCCCGTTCCCGGTGTTGGCGCGCGCGTCGTTCGGAGTGCTCGGCGCAAACGTGGCTGCCGTGTTGCGCGCGCTCGTGGCCTGTGGATGGTTCGGCATTCAGGCCTGGATCGGCGGCGAGGCCATCAGTACTTTGCTGGCAACGCTCATTCCCTCGTGGAAGAATTTCGCGTATGGCAGCGCCGTTTGTTTCCTGATCTTCTGGCTGATCAACCTTTGGGTCGTGCTCGAAGGCATCGAATACATCCGCATACTGCAGGGCATCAGTGCGCCGATTCTTCTTGGCGTCGGCCTGCTTCTGCTGGGCTGGGCTTATCACTCGGCCGGTGGATTTGGGCCGATGCTTTCGGTGCCGTCGCGCCTCACGAATTTTCCGGATTTTCTGAAGTTCCTCATCCCCGCGCTCAACGGCACGGTTGGCTTCTGGGCGACGGTATCGCTGAACATTCCCGACTTCACGCGTTTCGCGCGCAATCAGCGGGAGCAGGTGATCGGACAGGCGCTGGCTCTACCCACCACGATGACACTCTACGCATTCGTCGGAATCGTGGTGACCTCGGCGACGGTCGTCATCTACGGGACGGCGATCTGGGATCCGGTTCAGCTGTTGAGCCGGTTTCACTCGCCCGTCGCCGTGGTGATTTCTCTGATTGCGATTGTGCTGGCCACGCTCAACGTCAACATCGGAGCCAACGTGGTTTCCCCGGCCAATGATTTTTCCAATCTCTGGCCGCAGAAAATCAACTTCCGCACCGGCGGTGTCATCACCTGCTTCATGGGCGTCGCGCTGATGCCCTGGAAGTTGCTGGCGAACTACAAGACGTTCATCCTCGGCTGGCTGGGCGGCTACGCGGCCTTTCTCGGACCCGTGGCGGGCATCATGATCTGCGATTACTTCGTAATCCGGCGGCGCGTGCTGGTGCTGGATGATCTGTATCTGCGCGGCGGGATCTATGAATATTCCCGCGGATTCAACTGGCGCGCGGTGATCGCACTGGCGTTAGGGGCGGGCACGGCATTGGCGGGATTGGCAATTCCATCCGTCCGCGTGCTCTATGACTACTCGTGGTTCGTAGGATTCACGGTGTCGTTCGCGGCGTATTACGGGATGATGACCAGCCAGCGAGACTAGATCGGGCCGCGTAGGGGCGGACGCCCTCGTCCGCCCTGCGGAGCAAGGCTCCGCATTGAGGGCATGGAATGACTCAACAATCCACGCGACGTGCTCCCCGGTAGTGGGCGACTTTCAGCCCGCTACCAGCTTCCCCCGGACGAAGGCGTCCGGGGCTACGTGCTTCTTTATGATTTCAAGAATTTCGGCAGGACATCGCGCTGATATGTCTTCAGAATCTGCTCTTCGTCGCCGCCCATCAGATAAATATTGAACTGGGTCACGCCCGCCTTCGCCAGCTCGCGCAGCTTTTTCTGATGCGCGTCGGCATTCCCCAGCAGGCAGAAGCGGTCGATCACTTCGTCGGAGACGAACTCCGCGTTGTCGCTGCCGACTTCACAATGATGCTGATAGTCGTAGTGTCCGCGATCCTGCACATACGAAGTGAGGGCGGCAGGCAGTTCCTCCGGCTTGTACTGACGAATCAGATCCATCACGTGATTCGACACCAGAGCCGGAAACCAGCGCACGCGCTCACGCCCTGCCTTCAAGTCGTCGGAGACCCAGACCGGGGACGCCGCCATGACTTCGATCTTCCCGAAATCCCGTCCCGCGGCCTTCGCGCCGTCTTTCACAAAGCCAAGGCACCACTCGATCAGCGCCGGATCAGCAAACTGCAGAATGATGCCGTCGGCGACGCGTCCGGCCATGTGCAGAACTTTCGGGCCGTATCCTGCGACCCACACCCGCGGCGGAATCTTGGCCCAGGTGAGCCGCGTGGGCTGGCCGTCGTGCTGCACTTCTTTGCCGCTGGTGAGATCGCGGAATTCCTTCACCGCCGCTTCCAGATGCGACCAGCTCACAGGCTTTTTGCCCAGCACGCGCCGCGAACTGTCGCCGCGACCGATGCCCAGTTCCATGCGGCCGCCGGAAATCAGGTTGAGCGTGGCGAACAGACTGGCCGTCACCGTGAGATCGCGCGTCGCCGGATTGGTGACGCAGGTGCCGATGCGCATCCTCTTCGTGTTGGCCGCGATCAGGGTCATCAGAGGGTACGGCTCCATCCACAGCACATGCGAATCGAACATCCAGCCGTACTCGAAGCCGGCGGCCTCGGCCTGCCGCATCAGGCCAACGATGCGTTCGACGGAAATATCAGGCTTGATGGTGATTCCGAATTTCATGGCCCCTTCACGATCTACTGAGGAGTTGAGGAGCGGCAGTGTAGCATAGAATTCCGGTTTGCATCTTCGAGCGGTTCGTCGCCCAGGGAGGACTCTGATGAGCTTCGACATGATCATTCGAGGCGGTTCCGTCGTCACCGCAACCGATACCTACACGGCCGACGTCGCCATCGCCGGCGGCAAGATCGTGGCCATCGGTGCGGACCTGTCGTCATCGGGTGTGGGGCAGAACGCGAAGGCGATCGATGCTTCAGGCAAGCTCGTGCTGCCCGGCGGCATCGATGTCCACACCCATCTCGACATGCCATTTGGCGGGACGACCAGCGCGGACGACTTTGAAACCGGCACGCGGGCTGCGGCTTTCGGCGGAACGACCACGCTCATCGACTTCGCCATTCAATACAAAGGCCAGGCTCTGCGCCAGGCCTTCGACACGTGGATGGGCAAGGCTGCGAGCAAGGCAGTCTGCGACTACGCGTTTCACTGCATCATGACCGACGTGTCGGGCGGGCAGCTGGCCGAGATGAACGATCTGGTCCGCGAGGGCGTGACCAGCTTCAAGCTGTTTATGGCCTATCCCGGCGTATTCATGCTCGACGACGGCAGCATCTTCAAGGCGCTGCAGAGAACGTCACAAAACGGTGGCTTGATTTGCATGCATGCGGAAAACGGCAGCGCCATCGACGTGATCGTGCAGCAGGCGCTGGCGGAGGGAAAGAAAGCGCCGAAGTATCACGCGCTCACTCGGCCCACAACTGCCGAAGCCGAAGCTGTTAGTCGTGCCATCGCTCTCGCCGAAATGGCCGGTGCGCCGATCTACATCGTGCACTTGAGCTGCAACGACGCGCTTGAAAAAGTTCGGGAGGCGCGCGATCGCGGTCTGCCGGTTTATGCCGAGACCTGCCCGCAGTATCTCTATTTGTCGATCGAGAACTTCGACGCGCCCGGGTTTGAAGGCGCGAAGTACGTCTTTACTCCTCCGCTGCGCGAGAAGTGGCACCAGGAAAAATTGTGGCAGGGCTTGCAGCGCGATCACCTGCAGGTAGTCTCAACCGACCACTGCCCGTTCTGCTTCAAGGAGCAGAAAGAGATGGGCAAAGACGACTTCACCAAGATTCCCAACGGCGGGCCGGGCGTGGAACATCGCATGAGCCTGATTTATTCCGGCGGCGTGGCCCGCGGACGTTTCAGCGCCAATCGCTTCGTGGAGCTGGTTTCGACGACTCCGGCGAAATTGTTCGGCCTGTATCCGCGCAAAGGGACGATCGCCGTGGGCAGCGACGCTGACTTGGTCGTCTTCGATCCCAAGCGCAAGCACACCATCAGCGCGAAGACGCACCACATGCGCGTGGACTACTCGATGTTCGAAGGCATCGAAGTCACTGGCATGCCTGACGTGGTTCTCTCTCGTGGGCGAGTCGTAGTCGAAGGCGACAAATTCCTGGGACGAGCGGGGCAGGGAGAATTTCTGCGGCGCGCGACGTATGCGCAGGTGAACGGCTGAGCGAAATTTCGAGACGAATCGCGTTGGCGCAATCTGCCCGCTTCGTGGAATGCCTCGCGCCGACGTTTAGGAACCCGCCCATGGGTTTGCAGGCACGCGCTCGACCGTGAGGTCGAAGATGTTTCGGGCGCGTCTACGGGCCAGTTAAATCGATTTACCTTCCGGATTTAAAGGCAATAAACTAGTTGACACACATGTGCGCTTGGTGTATAAATTGCAGTATGGAAGCCACAAAACATACCCCAGCGCCGCAAACCCTTCAAGAAGCAATAGCTTACTTCGCTGATCCTGATCGCTGCTTTGAGTTTGCCAAGAAACTCCGCTGGCCGGACGGCAATGTGGTCTGCCCACGGTGCGGAGAGGCTAAAAACTCGTTCGTCAAGACGCGCCGTCTGTGGTTCTGCTACGCCTGCAAGAAGCAGTTCACGATTAAGGTCAAGACGATCATGGAAGATTCGCCCATCACTCTCGACAAGTGGATGGCAGCGTTCTGGATGCTGGCGAACTGCCGCAACGGGATCAGCAGTCACGAACTGGGGCGGTCGCTTGGAGTAACGCAAACGACGGCATGGTTTATGTTGCACCGCATCCGCGAAGTCATGGGCGGCAAAACGAAGAAAGGCAAAATGAGCGGCGGGAGCGGCGGTTCGTTTGAAGTGGATGAAACCTTTGTCGGCCCGGTTCCCAAGAATATGCACCGTGGTCGCCGTGAAAAGATGATGCGGCAAATGCGCGACGAGCGCGGAACCGAGTACGGCAGATTCAGCAGCAAGGTGGCCGTTCAGGGCATCTTCAATCGCAATCTGCGGCAGGTACGTGCCAAGGTAATGCCGAACGTAAAGCGCGAAGCGTTGCAAGAGGAAGTGTTCCGCAACATCCCGTTCGGCTCCACGATCTACACCGATAACGCCGTAGCCTATGACAAGCTGCGCGTCGGATACGTGCATGATGTGGTTAATCATGCTGAGCGCTATGTGGACGGCGAGATTCACACTAACGGCCTTGAGAATTTCTGGTCGCTGCTCAAGCGGACGCTGCGCGGCACTTACGTTGCTGTGGAACCTTTCCATCTTGACCATTACCTAGACGAACAAGTTTTTCGGTTCAACAATCGCAAAGATCGCACCCGGAAGATCAGCGACAAAGAACGCTTCACAAGAGTCATGTCCCAAGTGTTCGGCAAGCGTCTCACGTATGCCGAACTGACAGGTAAGGACGGATCGCCGCGCCACGAAACGACAGGGACGCGGACAGCGGAACCGTTCTAGTCCTTGTCGGATTTCTTCGGCTTCCTTCGAGAAGAAGCAGGTTTAGCCTGCTTCTTTTTCTTTGGATTCGCCTGTAAAATCGCGGTCGCAAGCTGCTTAAAGTTCCCTAGTGCTTCCGGTCCCTCGACGTATTCAGGTTGTTTCATGGAGTCATTATGCGCCATTGTGTCGCGCTCCTTCTCCTGCTATTTACAGCTAGCCTGCAAAGACCACAGACGCTCCCCAAGGAATCCAATATTCAAAAATGCGCCACACAGCAGAACACAGCAGACTCCACAAAGAAACCAACCGAGGCTCAAGTTTTCGGCAGCTTTTCGCCACAGACACCAATTCGCGGCGAGGAAGAAGATCAGCCCTACAATGCTGCAAAAGACTCTCTCTATCGAGTTTACCTTTGGGCCGCAATCATTGGAGTTGCCGTTGCGCTCGTTGGTATTGGCATGTTGTGGTATCAATCGCGCCATCTGCAATCTCAAATCCGACTGCAAGAGCGCGGATTGCGGCAATGGGTGAATACAAGCGATTGGAAAGTTGCGGGCACGGGCCAAGAAACTAGCGACCGAAGGCAGATTATTGAAGTTAGTTTCTTGTTGTCCAATGAGACCAGGGCTCCGATAACTCTGATTGCCGTCACTTTCAATTCCGAAGACCATCCAGCCAGCACGGGAGATGAGGGATTCGCGGAGCATTCGATGCTGTTGCCAAATAACCCATTCCGCCCAACTCTCCGCGTCCCACTCACCAGAAAGGAAGAGCTTGACTACGTGCGTGATGGCATACTGCTTCGGATTGGCGGCATGATCGTCTACACCGACGCGCTGGAGGAAACCTGGAGGCAGAATTTTCGCATCTTCTTGAACGCCTCCCACACCGACATTAAGACAAGCAAGTACATCCACACGCTGCACAAGATGCGGACAGTGCCAATCCCATTGCCACAACCATTCTGGCGTAGAGCGGTTGATTGGTACTTGGCTCAAATTGAAGCGATGAAAAACGGAGAATCCGAAAACGATTAGCCCTGTCACGGCAATCAAAACTAGCGTGAGAATTACATGTGTGTCAACTAGTTTATTGCCGATTTAAACCCTTTCGTTTCATTCACTTAGAAGGAGTTTCTTGCACAGCCCCCAAGGCCTGTAACCGGTCCGGATTCTTGGCCTTGCGAGCGTCTTCACCATTACTGGTGCAATCGTGGGAAAGGGTGCCTGCACATAAGAAAAACGTTGCGCTCGCCTGCTGAAAACTGACGCGCGCCACTTCTGTCCGCTTCTCCGCTCGGGTTGTGGCTCATTGCAAACCAGAGTACAGTTACACACTTTCCCATCACGAGATCACCGGAGGAACGATGTTTGCGCCGCCGAATCTGACCATCGCATTGCTGATGATGATCACCAGCGCCATCTGCTGGGGGTCGTGGGCCAACACCTATAAAGGTGTGAAGAACTATCGCTTCGAACTTTTCTATTGGGACTATGCGATCGGCATTTTTCTGATTTCACTGATTCTCGCCTTCACCATGGGGAGCAGCGGTCACGACTCAACCAGCTTTCTGAACAACGTGAATTCCGCCGACAACTCCAACATTGCCTGGACTCTGGTCGGTGGAGCGATTTTCAATCTGGCCAATCTTCTGCTGGTAGCCGCGATCGACATGGCCGGGCTCGCGGTCGCGTTCCCGGTCGCGATTGGTATTGCGCTGGTAGTTGGTGTTGTGCTGAGTTACGCGCTTCAGCCCAAAGGCAGCGCTCTATTTCTGGCAACCGGCGTTGCTTGCGCGCTCATTGCCGTGATCCTCGACGGCAAAGCTTACGGCAGTCTCGCCAGCGCAGGGCGTTCGGTTTCACGCAAGAGCATCGTCACCTGCATAGTTTCGGGAGTACTGATGGGCTTGTGGGCGCCGTTTGTCACTCGCGCCATGACCCACGGCAACACGCTCGGCCCATACAGCATTGCCGTTTTTCTGACGCTTGGGGCGCTGCTCTCGTGTTTCATCTGGAATGTTTATTTCATGAAGAAACCGCTGGCTGGGGAACCCATCAGTTTCAGCGGGTTTTTCAGCGCGCCGCCCTCGGGACATCTGCTCGGCTTGGCAGGCGGAGTGATCTGGGGCACGGGGATGGTTTTCAATCTGGTCGCTGCAAGCTTTACGGGAGTGGCAATCTCGTACGCCATCGGCCAGTCTGCTCCCATGGTCGCGGCGCTGTGGGGAATATTCGCCTGGAGAGAATTTGCCGGTTCGGGATCGCGCGCGAAGAGTTATCTCGTCTTCATGTTCGTGTTCTACGCGCTGGCGATTCTGCTGGTGGCGCGAGCGAACGGATGAGTCATATCGCGCTTCGCGCGACCCCGGACGAATGCGTCCGGGGCTACACAACTACTTCCCTTTAATGCGGCTGATGAACAACTGCAAAAAGCCGTCGGCGTCGGAAGCCAGGCAGACGCGCGCATTCGGCTTCAGCGGAATCACGCCTTCGATCTCATAGTGGTCGCCGTGCAGGACGTTGTTCTCGTTCGATCCCATGCGATTGGCGACAGTTTCGCCGCGCGTGAACTCGCCCCTGGTCTCGATGTCGACGTGCATATCTTTCAGTGTCACGAGTGTGGAATCGATGACCGTGCCCACCGCCAGCGGATCATACATCGCTGCGCCAGCGTAGCCGCTCTTCTCCGAACGTGTCAGATAAAAATCGGCCAACCGGGCGACAAAGTCGCTCTCCGGGCCGTGCGCCGACTGCAGATCGTTAAGGTATTTGCGGGTCATGATGGTGCGCTCGCCCACGTCGGAGCCGATCATGGTGACCATCCAGCCAGCGGTGAAAACGATGGACGCGGCTTCGGGATCGCCGTAAATGTTCGCCTCGGCGGCGCCGTCCACATTTCCGCCGGAGATTGATCCGCCCATGATCACGATATCTTTGACCAGCGGGACGATCGAGGGATCCTTCGAGACCGCGAGTGCGATGTTGGTGAGCGGGCCGATAGGAATGAGCGTAATCTCGTGCGGATGCTTGTGTACGAGTTCGATGATCAGATCGGGGCCGAAACGCGCGTCGGCCTTACACTTGGACGCTGGCAGTTCGACATTCGCGAGGCCATTCTTGCCGTGCCAGAACTGCGCGGTGATCAGTTTCTGATTGAGCGGATGCTGCGCGCCACCGGCTACGGGAAGATCGCAGCGATTGGCGAGGGAAGTTAACTTCAGCGCATTCTCGAGACCCTGCCATGCCTCGACGTTTCCGGGCACAACCGTCAGCGCCTCGACTTTCAACTCCGGAGAGTTCAGGGCAAGCAGAATAGCCATAGCGTCATCGACACCCGGATCAGTGTCGATGATGACTCGGCGTGGCGATTGGGCGAGAGCGGCGAGACAACAAGCGAGAAATAAAATCGGAATCAGGAATCTGCTCACAATAAACCGCCTCCTTTAGCGTGTCATCCTGAGTGGCGCTCTTTGCCGCGAAGAGCCTGCCCTGAGCTTGTCGAAGGGACCTCTGCATTTCCGGCGCCCGCAGGTTACATAGGTCCTTCGCTGCGCTCAGGATGACAAACCTGGACTTACTAAAACTGGCTCGCCCTAAGTACCATCTACAGCAACATGCCGGCGATCGAGGCCGACATTAAATTCGCCATGGTGCCCGCCAGCATGGCGCGGAAGCCGAGGCGGGCCAGATCGCCCTTGCGGTTGGGAGCCAGCGCGCCGATGCCGCCGATCTGAATTCCGATCGAACTGAAGTTGGCGAAGCCGCACAGCGCGAACGTGGCGATGGTAAACGAGCGCGGGTCGAGCGCGGCTCTCTGCGGGCCGAGCATGGAGAAAGCCACCAGTTCGTTGAGCACCATGCGCACGCCCAGCAGATTGCCGATGGCTGAGCAATCGCGCCAGGGAACGCCGATCACCCACGCCACGGGTGCGAACAGCACGCCCAGCACGCTTTCGAGGCTCACCGGGAACCAGGCGATGTGGCGGTGAATGCCGCCGAACATCGCGTCGAGAAGGGCGACCAGCGCGAGAAATGCGATGAGCATGGCGCCGATATTGAGCGCCATGTGCAGGCCGTCGCCGGTGCCGCGCGCGATCGCTCCCAGCAGGTTCTCGTGCTTTTCCCGTTCCGTTTCTTCCGCGCTCATCACAACTTTGCCGGCAGTCTTGGGCTGCTCGGTTTCGGGCACGAGCATTTTCGAAATCAGGATAGTGCCGGGAGCGGTCATGATGACCGCGCTCAGCACGTGCCGCGGCTCGGCGCCGAAAGCGAAGTAGGCCGCCATGATAGACCCGGAGACGTGCGCCATGCCGCTCGTCATCACCGTCATCAGCTCGGAGCGTGTGAGGTCAGGCAGAAACGGGCGGATGGTGACCGGAGCTTCCGTCTGTCCCATGAAAATGCTGGCGGCAACGTTGAGCGACTCCGCACCGCTGGCGCCCATGATGCGCGTCATGAGCCAGGCAGCCCCGCGAATGATGATCGGCATGACCCCGATGTGATAAAGGATGGCGAACAGGGCGCAGATGAAGATAACGACAGGAAGAACCTGAAAGGCGAAGATGAATCCGATGTTGGAATGCTGTTTGCCCAACTCTCCAAACAGAAATTCCGAGCCCACGAAAGCGTAATTGAGCACGCGGTTGGCGGCGTCGCCGGCGACCTGGAACATGCGGCGGCCAAATTCGATCCGCAGCACGAATACCGCAAAGACGAATTGCAAACCGAGGCCCCATGCGACCGTTTTTTTACGGATGGCGCGGCGGTTCGTGGAGAAAATGTAGGCCAGGGTGAGCATGGTTAACAGGCCGAGAATTCCTGTGAAACGTCCCATTCAGTGCACCTCAGCGGCTAGGCCGCTTCCTTCACACAAACGAGCGGCACGTCTGAAGGCGTGCCCTGATACGGATCTCCAGCGGGCGGATAGAGGCCACGCCCGTTTCAAAGCGGGCCACCGATGACTTTGTGAATCAGGGGCCGCTTCGCGGGCACCGAGTCCGCAATCTCGCAACTGGATTCGATCATCTGCCTAGCGCGCTCCGCTCGCGCCTCGGCATTGTAATAAATCGTGGCCAGCGGCTCGCCAACGGCGACTTGGTCGCCGACTTTCTTGTGCAGCACGATTCCGACCGCGGGATCCACGGAGTCTTCCTTGCGCTCGCGGCCGCCGCCGAGGATGACGCACGCGGTGCCGATCTGCTCGCACTGCATGGAAGCGAGATAGCCAGACTTGGCGCTGCGGACCTGCATCGTGTGCTGCGCCTGCGGCAAGCGCTTCGCATCGTCGATGACGCGCGGATCGCCGCCCTGAAGTTCGATCATCTGGCGGAATCTTTCGAGGGCCGCGCCGGAAGAAATGAGTTGCGCGCTCTTTTGTTTTCCTTCGGCGACGGTTTTCGCGGCGCCGCCTAAGTGCAGCATCCATCCGGCGAGCTCGAGGCAGAGTTCGAGCAGATCGGCAGGACCGCACCCGCGCAGGATGTCGACGCACTCGACTACTTCGAGCGCGTTGCCGATCATGTTGCCCAGCGGCTGATCCATGTCGGTGATCAGGGCGACCACGCGCTTGCCCATGCGCTCGCCGGTTTCGACCATGAGTTCGGCGAGGAAGGCCGCGTCCTCTTCGCTCTTCATGAAAGCGCCGGAGCCGGTTTTCACGTCGAGCACGAGCGCGTCGATGCCTTCGGCGAGCTTCTTGCTCATGATGGAGGCGCAGATCAGATAAGGGCTTTCGACCGTGCCGGTGACGTCGCGCAGCGCATAGAGCTTGCGGTCAGCGGGCGCGATTTCGGCGGTCTGTCCGATCATGGCGCAGCCGCAAGTGGCGAGCACACGGCGGAAATCGGCGACGGAAAGATTCACATTGAAGCCGGAAATTGCTTCGAGCTTGTCGAGCGTGCCGCCGGTGTGACCGAGTCCGCGGCCGCTGATCATGGGAACGGCTACACCGGCAGCGGCAGCGAGCGGAGCGAGCACGAGAGAAGTCTTGTCGCCAACGCCGCCGGTGGAGTGCTTGTCGACTTTGCGCGCGGGCAGCGACGAGAGATCGAGCACTTCGCCCGAATGCAGCATGGCGTCGGTGAGCGCCGCGGTTTCGGGGCGGGTCATGCCGCGCAGCACAACCGCCATGAGCCACGCGGAGACCTGGTAGTCGGGGATATCGCCGCGCGTGTAGGCGTTGACCAGGCCTTCGATTTCGGCCGACGCCAGCTCGACCCCATCGCGCTTCTTGCGGATGACATCAATCGCACGGAAGTTGCTGGCTGCGACGGTTGCGGGACTCACTTGAGGCGAAATCCTTCCGGAAGAAGTTCGGTGATGTGGGCCTGCCTGGGGCCGTTCTTGCCCTGGAAGAAGACGGTCGCGTCGGGTCCGAATTCGTAGATCACCTGGCGGCAGGCTCCGCAGGGCGAGCAGGCCACGCCGTGATCGTTGGTCACGGCGATGGCTTGAATCTCGATCCTGGGGCCGAGCGCCGCGACCGCGGAGAAGATTGCGGTGCGCTCGGCGCAGTTGGTCATGCCATAGGAGGCGTTTTCAACGTTACAGCCGGAGAAGACTTTTCCGTTTCTGAGCAGGATGGCTGCGCCTACATGGAAATTCGAGTAGGGGGCATGCGCGTTCTTCATCGTTTCAGCGGCGGCGCGTTCGAGCTTCTTGCGCACGGCGGCGGTGACAGGCTTCTTCGCCATAAGACGCGCCATTGTAAACCCTGCTTCCTCATTTCGGCGTCATTCCTCCAGTCGAGCTTCGCTCGACGGGCAGCCGAGGACGGATGTCCCTACAGGGACCTGACTCGCGTTGTGCGATTGGCTGCCGTACAATGACACGGCGGTAATGGCAGATGCCATCCTTCGACGAAAAGCGAATGGGCAGCGAAATCGCGAGGCACGAGCCCGAGGCGATCGCCACGCTGGCAGGACGGCCGCTTCTGGCCAACTCTGGAATCCCGCTCGATGTGAACTGGGTGCAGGAGGCGCGCGTCAACACGAGCGCGGTGGAACGGCGTGCGCAGACGCAGGTGGCGCGGCGAACGGTGAAGAAGGAGTGGCAGGCGGCGTGGCTGCTGCGGGCGATCTCGTGCATGGATTTGACTACGCTCTCCGGCGACGACACTGAGGAGCGTGTGCGGCGGCTGTGCGCCAAGGGGCGGCAACCGTTGCAGCAGGAACTGATCGACAAAGTTGGCATTCAGAATCTAGGCGTGAAAGTAGCCGCAGTGTGCGTGTACCACACGTTCGTCGAGACGGCGCTGCATGCGCTCGAGGGCAGCGGAATTCACGTGGCGGCGGTGTCAACCGGATTCCCGGCAGGATTGTCGCCGCTGGCGGAGCGCGTTGCGGAGATTCGGCGATCGGTAGAGGCGGGAGCGCACGAGATTGACGTAGTCATCACGCGGGCGTATGTGTTCGACGCGCGCTGGCAGGCGCTCTACGACGAGATTGCGGCATTCAAGCAGGCCTGCGGCGCGGCGCACATGAAAGTGATCCTGGGCACGGGCGATTTGCTGACGCTGCGTAACGTAGCGCGCGCGAGCTTCGTCGCCATGATGGCGGGCGCGGATTTCATCAAGACTTCGACGGGAAAAGAGCCCACGAACGCAACGCTGCCGGTCAGTTTGGTCATGGTGCGGGCGATTCGCGAATACGCGCAGCAGACCGGGATGGCGGTGGGATTTAAACCGGCGGGCGGAATTCGCACGGCGAAGCAGTCGCTCGACTGGCTGGCGATGATGAAAGAAGAACTGGGCGACTCGTGGCTGCGGGCGGAGATGTTTCGCTTCGGCGCGAGCGGGCTGCTGGGGGACATCGAGCGACAATTGGAGCATCATGCGACGGGGCGGTATTCTGCGGAGTATCGGCACCCGCTGGCGTAAGAAATCCCCACTTCTCGCGCAAAAAGCGCGCGAGAAATGGGGCACCCAGCGCCTGTACCCTCCCGTTAGGTTTGTGGCGCTGGCGGCAAGCGGGCAGGAGTGCCCGCTCCACATGGAAATACGATGAGCATCGCGGAAAAATTCGTGAGCATGGAGTACGGGCCGGCGCCGGAAGATCCGAAAGAAGCGGCTTTGTGGCTGGAGCGGCACGGGCGGCGCTTTGGGCACTTCATCGGCGGCGCGTGGCAGGCGCCGGCGGCGGGTGAGTATTTCGACACGCTGGATCCTTCGAATGGCGAAAAGCTCGCCAGCGTGGCGCAAGGGAGCGCGGGGGACGTCGATGCTGCAGTTCGGGCAGCGAGGGCGGCTTCGCCCAAATGGCAGGCGCTTACGCCGCATGCCCGGGCGCGGTATTTGTATGCGCTGGCGCGGCTGGTGCAGAAGCATTCGCGGTTGCTGGCTGTTCTCGAAACGATGGACAACGGCAAGCCGATTCGCGAAAGCCGCGACATCGACATTCCGCTGGTGGCGCGGCATTTCTATCATCATGCCGGGTGGGCACAGTTGCTGACGCAGGAATTTCCCGAGCACGAGCCTTGCGGAGTTGTGGGGCAGATCATTCCGTGGAATTTTCCGCTGCTGATGCTGGCGTGGAAGATTGCGCCCGCGCTGGCGACTGGAAACACCGTGGTGCTCAAGCCCGCCGAGTTTACCACGCTCACTGCACTTGCCTTCGCTGAACTTTGCCAGGAGGCAGGTTTGCCCGCCGGGGTCGTGAACATCGTGACCGGAGACGGCTTGACGGGCGAAGCGCTGGTGAAGCATCCCGACGTCGACAAGATCGCGTTCACCGGCTCGACCGAAGTGGGACGCGCGATTCGCAGCGCGACAGCTTCAAGCCACAAGCGGCTTTCGCTCGAACTGGGAGGAAAGTCTCCGTTCATTATTTTCGACGATGCGGATTTGGACAGCGCGGTCGAGGGACTCGTCGATGGCATCTGGTTCAACCAGGGACAGGTGTGCTGCGCGGGGTCACGGCTGCTGATGCAGGAGAGTATTGCCGAGACGCTGATCGGGAAGATTCGCGACCGCATGAGCACGCTGCGCATTGGGCCGCCGCTCGACAAGGCGATTGACATTGGCGCGATTGTGGCGCGCGTGCAACTGGATCGCATTCAGCGGATGGTGGCGCAGGGCGTGGCCGAAGGCGCGACCTGCTGGCAGCCGCAGACGGCGCTGCCGGCGCGGGGTTTCTACTATCCGCCGACGCTGCTGAGCAATGTGCATCCGACGTCGATTGTGGCGCAGCAGGAGATCTTCGGGCCGGTGCTGGCGGCGATGACGTTCCGGACTCCGCGTGAGGCCGTCGAGTTGGCGAACAATACCGTGTACGGGCTGGCCTCGTGCGTGTGGAGCGAGAACATCAATGTGGCGCTGCACGTGGCGGCTCAACTGAAGGCTGGCGTGGTGTGGGTGAACTGTACCAACCTGTTCGACGCGGCCTGCGGATTTGGCGGATATCGCGAGAGCGGATACGGGCGCGAGGGTGGGCGGGAAGGGCTGCTTGAGTACATGGAGCCTGCCTGGTTCAAGCATGCGGCGAAGTTGACGTCCTCGACTGGAGATAGAAAATCCCCACTTCTCGCAAAGGACGCGAGAAATGGGGCACCCGCCGGTGAGTCTTCCTTGCAGGCAAGTGCGCCGGCGATTGATCGCACGGTAAAGCTCTATATCGGCGGCAAGCAGGCTCGGCCGGATTCGGGATACAGCATGGAGGTGCGGTCGCCGGATGGAAAGTTGCTCGGCGAGGCTCCGCTCGGCAATCGCAAGGACATCCGCAACGCCGTGGAAGCGGCGCGCAAGGCCGACGGCTGGGGCAAAGCGACCGCACATAACCGCGCACAGGTGCTTTACTACTGCGCGGAGAATCTGGCGCAGCGGCGGGAGGAGATTGCGCACCGGCTGGCGGATGCTGTCGGCGAGCAGCCGGCTGCAGCGGAAGTCGAACTCGGGATCCAGCGGATTTTTTCTTACGCCGCCTGGGCGGATAAGTTCGACGGGACGGTACACAATCCGCCGTTCCGCAACATCGCGATTGCGATGAACGAGCCGGTTGGGACGGTGGGGGTGATTTGCCCCGCGGATGCGCCGCTGATTGGGTTCCTGTCGCTGGTTATGCCTCTGCTGGCTGTGGGGAACACGGTGATTGCCGTGCCGTCGGAGAAATATCCGCTCATCGCCGGCGATCTCTACCAGCTGTTTGATACCAGCGATCTGCCGGGAGGCGCGGTGAACATTGTCACTGGGTACGCTGCGGGGCTGCTGAAGACTCTAGCGGAGCATGACGACGTGGATGCGATCTGGTGCTATGGCGATGAGGCCACCGTGGCGAGCGCGAAGGCGTTGTCCATCGGAAATCTGAAGCAAGTGTGGAGCAATGAAGGACGTCTGATCGATTGGTTTGACGCGAAACAGGGCGAGGGACGGTGGTTTCTGGAACATGCCACGCAGGTAAAGAATATCTGGGTTCCGTACGGGGAGTAGGGTTTTTGGGGTAGCGTTAGAGATGACTCCAGGGGCTAATGCCCCTTAATTTTCCACTCCGTAACGCGGCGCTAGAGCGCCGCTCTTCCACGGTATCGTCAATTTCCACCCGCCGGGATGTGCCCGTCTCGCTGCGCTCGATGGACAGCCGAGGCGGCTGTCCCTACATGGCCGGGGTGGCGTTGCATTTGTCGGCGTGCGGCGCTAGCATAGCCCCGTCGCTTCCTTCGTTTGGCATCTTCTTCATCTCTTGCAAGCGTCTGACTGACCTAGGAGGTCCTATGGGCATCGCAGTTTCCCCGCAAATTCATCCGCAAGTGGCGGAGTTCATCGACAAACCACGCAAAATGCTGATCAACGGACGGTGGATGAACGCCGCCTCGGGCAAGACTTTTCCAACTTACAATCCGGCGACGGGCGAGGTGCTCGCTCAGATTGCGGAAGGCGACCGCGACGATATCGAGCAGGCGGTTCGGGCAGCACGGAAAGCGTTCGACAGCGGCCCGTGGCGCCGCATGACGCCGTCTGAGCGCGGGCGCCTGATCTGGAAGCTCGCCGATCTGCTGGAGCAGCACAGCGAGGAGTTCGCCTATATCGAGAGCCTGGACAATGGCAAGGCATTCAACATCGCCAAAGTAGCCGACGTGCCACTGGCGGTCGACATGTTTCGCTATATGGCGGGATGGGCGACCAAGATCGAAGGCAACACCATTCCCATCTCTTCAGGCGGAAAATTTCTTGCCTACACGTTGCGGGAGCCGATCGGAGTGGTGGGACAAATCATTCCGTGGAATTTTCCCCTGCTGATGGCGGCGTGGAAGCTGGGACCGGCGCTGGCGGCGGGCTGCACGGTCGTGCTGAAGCCGGCCGAGCAAACGCCGCTTTCGGCGCTGCGTCTGGGTGAACTGGTGATGGAAGCTGGGTTCCCCGAGGGCGTAGTCAACATCGTTCCGGGATATGGGGAGACGGCTGGAGCGGCGCTGGCGGCGCATCCGAATGTCGACAAAGTAGCGTTCACCGGGTCGACCGAAGTCGGCAAACTGATCGTGCACGCGGCGGCGGGGAACCTGAAGAAAGTTTCGCTGGAACTGGGCGGCAAGTCGCCGAACGTCGTGTTCAAGGACGCAGATCTCGATAGTGCGATCGCCGGCTCGGCCAGCGCGATCTTCTTCAACCACGGGCAGTGCTGCTGCGCCGGGTCACGGCTGTACGTCGAGAAATCGGTGTACGACCGGGTCGTGGAAGGAGTGGCTGCGGAAGCGAAGAAGATCAAGGTCGGGTCGGGGCTTGATCCAGAAACGCAGATGGGGCCGCTGGTTTCCGTAGAGCAGCTGAATCGCGTGTGTGGATACCTGGAAGCTGGATTCTCCGAGGGCGCGAAAGCCGTGGTGGGCGGGCACAAGGCCGGCGACCGCGGATACTTTGTGGAGCCGACTGTGCTTGTGAACACGAAGGAAGATATGAAGGTCGTGAAAGAGGAAATCTTCGGGCCGGTGGTGACGGCGATGCCGTTCACCGATCCCGAGGAAATCATCCCGCGGGCCAACGACAGTGAATACGGCCTGGCGGCGGCGGTGTGGACGCGCGACATCGGCAAGGCGCATCGTATGGCCGAGCAGCTGCGCGCGGGCACGGTCTGGATCAACTGCTATAACGTGTTCGACGCGGCGTTGCCGTTCGGAGGGTACAAGCAATCCGGATGGGGCCGCGAGATGGGACACGAAGTGCTCAACAACTACACGCAGACCAAGGCGGTGTGCGCGAATATCGCGTAGGGTTTGAGCCTGAGACGAGACGGCGGCCACGGTCGCCGTCTTTTTTGTTGGGGACGGCACGCGCCGCAATCGGGAGTCTCATGGTGGCAGTGAGAGTCTAAGCACGGGAACCGGTGCCGTCCCTTGCGGGACTCGGCTCTCGCGCTAGTCCCTTCCCCGGCACTTACGTGCCGGGCTATTGCATACCGCCCCTTCGGGGCTGAGGTGGGGCGGCGTTTTCGTTCGGTGGTTTCCTTCAGAACGAAGATTCTCACGCGCTCACGGAACGACGCGCCAACGCGGGCCTTACCGACGGCCTCCAGCTTTTTTCTGACGGGTCATTTACTTTTCCATCAGCAGGACTTTTTCCTGGTCGTCAATTTCGGTGAGCTTGACCTCGATCACTTCGTTCATCGTGGTCTGCACGTTGCGGCCGACAAACGTCGCTTCGACGGGAATCTCACGATGGCCGCGATCGATGAGCACGCATAGTTGCACGCGGCGGGGGCGGCCGTGAGAAAACAGGGCATCCAGAGCAGCACGGGTGGTGCGGCCGGTGAAAAGAACGTCATCGACGAGCACAATGTTCTTGTCTTCGATGCTGAAACCGATTTCCTTTTCCTGCACGACCGGCTTGGGACCCAGGGTCGATAGATCGTCCCGATAGAACGTGATGTCCAGAGTTCCCACCGGAACTTTTGCGTTCTCGATGCGGGTGATGATCTTGCCCAGGCGCTCGGCCAGGGGCACGCCGCGGCGGCGAATGCCAACCAGGCCCAAAGCGTCGACCCCATCGTTCTTTTCGACGATTTCATACGCGAGCCGCACCAGCGTGCGCTCGATCTCCGATGCCGACATGAGTTGCGCCTTCTGGCGAAGGCCGGTTTTACGAGCAGTGTTCTTTGCATTCATTAGGGAGCGATGCCTCGCGGGCGGAAGCCGGCTTCTCAATGTAGTCAAGGCTCTGGCGCAGGTCAAGCGGGGCGGAGTTCGCCGATTGGAGTTACACCGTGGGGTCGATGATCGGTACGACAGGCTCAAGCTCCGCATCCGAGATTGCGCGCCGGTCCGGGCATTCGGTTCTGACGAGGCGGACAAGGCGCGAGTTCACGTCTTGCACGCCGGCGAGGGTGATGGCTTCCGGATTCTTGCCGACGCCGTCGTTGGGCACAAAACCCACGCCTTGATTTCTGCCCAGGGACTTTGCCCGGTAGAGGGCGGCATCGGCCAGCGCAATGGACTCCTCCGCGCACAAGGCCTCGAAAGCGCCGCGGGACCAGGGATATGCGGCCCATCCCACGGAGCAAGTCTTGCGCACGGTTATTCCATAACCCAGTTCGAAGGGTTGTGCAGCCATGATGTCAAGAACGCGGCTGCAGAATGCGGGAGTGCCGGCGGGATCGGTGGAGCGGCTCATGATGAGAAATTCTTCGCCGCCCCAGCGCACCAGGACGTCGGACTTGCGGACGACCGTGGAGAGCCGTTCCGCGACGAGCTGCAGCAGGCGGTCGCCGGCGGGGTGACCGTGCAGGTCGTTCACTTCCTTGAAGAAATCCACGTCGACCATGATGAAGACCAGGTCGCGGTGATCCATCTTCCTGATATCGCCGCCGCGGGCGCGCTGATAGTTGCGCAGGACTTGTCCGGCTTCGGCGGTGAGAATCTCTTCGAGATAGCGGCGGTTCCATATTCCGGTCAGCACGTCGGTGAAAGAAATCTCCTGCAACTCAAGATTCTTCCGCTGAAGTTCCAGGCTGTGCCAGCGGAGGGAGTGTTCTTTGCTCTCCAGCTGGTCTTTCATGCGGCACATGTCGTCCAGATTCTGGCGGGTGAGGCGCAACAGGCTCAACAATTCTCGATCGAGCAGATGCTGTCGCAGAAAGACCAGCGCGCCCATCACGATCATGACCGCCACGGTGAGAAGCAGGCGGAAGGTGCGCACGGGTTGCGGGGCGTCGCCGCCGAATTGCGCCCACGCCACTAAGAGCGGAGTGATGAAGACGGCCAGCATGGCGAGACGCGCCTGCCAGAGGCCATCGCCACGCACGGCAGATTCCTCTTGCGGACCTTCGAAGGCGGTGGTTCTGGCTACGTAGCCGATGCGGGCGAACCAGGCCATGGCCGCCACCAGCGGCACATCGAACAAGCTGCCGGTGTAGTAGATGTGGTAATCAATGGCCTCATTGGCCATCAGTGAGCCGATGCACGCCAGCAGGGTTGCTCCGTAGAGCTGTCCGTAGATGCCGCGCCACGCGCCGGAACTGCGGCGCCATACCAGGATCAGTCCGGCGCCGAGCACCAGCTGTTCGCAAACGTAGAGAATGTCGAAGCTGGTTCCGTAAGTCGACTCGACCGGATGCACATACTGCCACGGGATCACGATGAACAGGTAGAGGAACAGCCACCAGGTGAGCAGCAACAGAAAATCAAGCGTACCCACGCGGAGGGTGCGATCGTTCTGCCGGGTGTGCGGCTGCACCGCCACTGCGGCCATCATGGGTACGACGTGTAAGAAGAGAATGACGTCGCCGACGAAGGGGTTGGGGGCTTCCTGCCGCAGGAAGACCTCGAAGTACGTCCACAACAGCTGCGCGGCGAGCCACATGCCCACGCCGAGGCCCATCAGCGCCCAGAACAGACGCGCTTTGCGGGCCCGTGTATTGGCGACAATCGCAATTGTGCCGCAGAGCAGAAGCGCGCACTGCAGAAGGTCACCGAAGGCGGTGAGGGCAAAGCCGCGCGGAGCCAGCGCAGATAACAAGACGTGGACACACACCACCGCGCACACGACGATGGTCCACGCCCGAGCGTGCTGGAGCGGAGATATCCCCACCTTTTGATTGTAGGGTTGCATCGCCAGGCAAAACTGTTACGGAAGTAACGCTAAAGCTGACCGAAACTGGACACGTCAGGTCTGCGTTAAGGCTGCGGTGAAGCGCTGCACGAACTGGTAAACATCCTGATATGAGTTGTAAAGCGGCGCTGGGGCTACGCGGAAGATGTCGGGTTCGCGCCAATCGCCGATCACTCCCTCGGCTGCGAGCCGGGCGCACAGAGCGCGCCCTGCACGCGGCAAACGAATGGAGAGTTGCGCGCCCCGGCGCTCCGGTTGCGGGGGAGTAACGAGGGTGAAATGGGGTGAGCCGCGGGAGCTCTGCAAAGATTGGTGCAGCAAGAACTCCAAGTAGGCGGTGAGGTGAACACTTTTTTCGCGCAAGCGCTCCATGCCAGCCTCAGCAAAGATTTCCATCGAGGCTCGCAGTGGAGCCAAAGCCAGAATTGGAGGATTGCTGAGCTGCCATCCTTCTGCTCCCGCCATGGGATGGAAATCGGGTCCCATCTGGAAACGAATGTTCTCGTCGTGGCCCCACCATCCGGCGAAGCGAGGCAGGTTCCAGGCGCGGGCGTGGCGCTCGTGCACAAAACAGCCGCCCACGCAGCCCGGGCCGCCGTTCAGGTACTTGTAGCTGCACCATACGGCGAAATCCGGGCCCCAATCGTGCAGGTGCAGCGGCAGATTTCCAGCAGCGTGGGCCAGATCGAAACCCACGATGCATCCCGCGCGGTGTCCGGCTTTGGTGATCTCTTCCACGTTGAACGCTTGACCAGTGACATAGTTCACGCCGCCGAGCAGGATCAGCGCGATGGACGAGCCTTCACGCTCGATCAGCGACGCGATGTCTTCGTCACGCAGGAAGGACTCACCCTCACGCGGCGTGAGCTCCAGCAGCGCCGATGCGGGATCGAAGCCGTGGAAACGGATCTGCGAATTCACTGCATATTGGTCCGACGGAAACGCGCCGCCTTCGACCAGTATCTTGTTTCGCGTCGGGGTCGGGCGATAGAACGACGCCATCATCAAGTGCAGGTTGACGGTCAGGGAGTTCATTACGACGACTTCTGACGGCTCGGCTCCGACGAGGGCTGCGGTCTGCTGCGTCAGAAGGCGGTGATAGGGCACCCACGGGTTCCGGGCGTGAAAGTGGCCCTCCACGCCGAAGCGCGCCCAATCTTGCAGCTCCTGCTCCAGGTACGACCCTGCAGCCTTGGGTTGCAGGCCGAGCGAATGGCCGGCGAGATAGATACAGTCGTGGACGCTGTTGGTTTTTGGAAAATGAAAACGAGAACGAAAGTGGGCCAAAGGATCGCGGGCATCCATCGCTGACGCGAAGTCTTTTCCGGGCTGGAATGAAGAGGCGCTCACGCAGCAAGCTCCAGCGGGGTGAGCTGACTGCGGATCAACTGCTCGGCCCTGCCCCAGTTCAGGTCCTCGATGCGTTCGATGGGATCGCACAACTCCGACAGCATCTGGTCCTGTTTTCGGCCCCGCTCGAGGGCGACCGCATAGGGAATGCGATGAAACGTTACCATGGCGTACTTGGGAACAAACAGCCGCGGATATTTTGCTTCGAGGGCGAGCTCGACTTTTTTGCGGAACAGAAATCTGGGGTCAGCGACCAGGTCGCGCATTTCGACGAAATTCTCAACTGCCAGATCGGCAATTGCATCTGTATTGACCTTGCGTGCCTCCTCGAAGTCCCGAAACACGCGCGACCAATCCGCGCCGTGGCGGTCGAGGAGACCCAGCAGACACGTGCAATCCTCGAAGCCGCAATTGATGCCCTGACCGAAAAATGGAACGATGGCGTGGGCGGCGTCGCCGAGCAGGAGCGTGCGCCCTTCGAAATGCCAGGGTGCACATTTGATGGTCACCATCGCGCCGGTAGGATTGTCGAAAAAGTTGCCGGTCAGATTCGGCATCAACGGCACTGCGTCGGGGAAGCTCGATTGGAAGAAATCCTGCAAAGATGCTGGTGTGGTCAAATGCGCAAAGCTGTCCGGGCCTTCGAATGGGAGGAAGAGAATGCAGGCGAACGTGCCGTCAGTATTGGGCAGGGCGATCAGCATGTAGCTGCCGCGCGGCCAGATGTGGAGCGCATTCGTCTCCATGGGATGCTTGCCATCGGGAGCGGCGGGGATCGTGAGTTCTTTGTAGCCGTAGTCGAGATATTGTTGCGAGAAGTTGAAGCGGTTCAACTTGAGCATTTCGTTGCGAATCGCCGAGGCGGAGCCGTCACAGCCGATCACTACCTCTGTCTCATGAATACTCTCCTCGCCAGTTTGTTCGTCGCGCAGATGAAGCGCGCCGGAACGGAGATCGATGCCGGTGCAGCGCTGTTGGAAGAAGATGGTTACGCCCGCGGCCTCGGCGGCGTCCATGAGGGCTATGTTCAGCGCGGAGCGGGAGATGGAGTTGATGACTTCGCCTTCATTCTTTCCATAAGGCTGAAATGCGAGTTCCGACGTAAGCGAATGCATCATTCGCCCTTTCATCGGAATGATGATTCTTCGCATGTCGTTCCACAATCCGGCCTGCGTTAAAGCGTGGATTCCGCGGGTCGACAAGGCCAGATTGATGGATCGCCCGGCGCTCTGGCGCACTTGGCGCATGTCCGGGCGGCGCTCATAGATTTCTACTTCGAATCCGCGATTGACAAGACCGAGGGCCAGCAGCGGACCGTTGAGGCCGGCGCCGATGAGAGTGATGGTCTGGGGATCGCGAGTCATGCCAGCAGAAACGAGTTTCGGCGCAGGCGGGCCTATTCGGTCAGCAGCGTGCGCGCTTCCCACAACTCCGGGAAAAACTTCTTGTCCAACGTAAGTTTCAGATACGACGAGCCCGCGCTGCCGCCGGTGCCCATGCGGGCGCCAATGGTGCGCTCGACGAGCTGAATGTGGCGCAGCCGCCAGCTGACCACCAGTTCGTCGAATTCAGTGAGACGCTCGCAAACGTCGATCCAGTCGCGATGGCTGTGCTCGTCGCGGTACAACGAGAGGACGGCACGCGCACGCGCGTCGAAGCGCTCGCGCTCAGTGGCGTGAGCGGCAGGCTGCGCCAGCACGCCCATGCCCCGAAGCGCGTCGAAAAATACGTCCCGCAGCGAGGGTTCGCGCAGACGGCGCGCCAGCAGGGCGTGGCCTTCGGGCGTCGGCCGATGATACTGCAGCATCTTTTCGTCTTTCAGACCACACAGGAATTCCAGTTCGCGGAACTGTTCGGACTGAAATCCGCTGGCTGGCTCCAGTTTGCCCCGGAACGCGAGGAAATGCGTCGGCAGCATCGTCTCGAGGATAGTGAACTGCTCGACCAACACACGCGTGATCTCGGTGCAGCGCCGCAAAAGGCGAGCCGCTTCGTAGACCTCGTCGTGCGATTTTGGGTCGGCGCCGGCTGCGCGCAGGTTGGCGACGACGGCGTCCAGATCGTGCAGCAATTCTTTGAACCACAATTCGTAGGTTTGATGCACGATGATGAACAGCAACTCATCGTGATGCTGCGGTGCTGACTGCGGCTGCTGGAGTTCGAGCAGTTCGGGAACTTTCAGATACGAACTGTAGGTGAGCTGATCGCCGCGGGCCACGGCCGGAGTTGGCGCAGTGGCGGCAGGCATGTCGTGTTGCATTCCCAGAAACTCTTTCGCATTCTCACCCAGCAATCGAGCCTTGGTCTCCGCCGTTAACTGACTCGATCGAATCAGCGAACCTACACGCTCTTCGCCGAGCGGGAAGGGATAGTCTGAACCCAGCATCACCCGGTGCGCGCCCATAGTCGCGACCAGGAACTGCAGCGCCCGCTGATCGAACACAGCCGAGTCGACGTAGAAGCGATCCAGATAGCGGCTGGGCGGCTGCTGGCAAACCCCATGGGCCACGGGATGATGGTGCCATGCGTTCTCCAGCCTTCCCAGCAGAAACGCGAAACTGCCGCCGCCGTGGGCGAAGCAGATCCGCAGCGTGGGCGGGAGTTTGTCGAACGCTCCGCCCAGGATCATTGCGACAATGCCGAGCTGGGTTTCGGCGGGCATGCCGACCGTCCACGGCATCATGTATTTCGGCATGCGAGGCTGGCCGAGCATGTCCCAGGGATGGACGAGCACGGCGGCGCCTTCGTCGGCGCAGTGGTGAAGGAATGTGACGATGCCGGGATCGTCGAGGTTCTTGTCCCCGACATGATTTCCAATCTCCACGCCGAGGTGGCCGGCGCGCAGGCAGCGGGTTAGTTCCTTGCAGGCTGCGTCAATATCCTGCAGCGGGACCTGGCACAGCGACTTGAGACGCCCTTTGCCCTGCGCGCAGAGTTCCAGCGCGGCGTCGTTGAACAGGCGCGCACAATCGAGGGCGTGCTCGGCCGGGCGCTCGTAGGCGAACAGCACGGGCGTTGCCGAGATCACCTGGATGCCGACCCCGTCGCGATCCATCTCGCTCAGGCGCACGTCCGGATCCCAGCATGCGGAATAGATTTTGCGGAAGAAGCGGTCGCCGAGCATGATCTCGGTTTTGCCCGGCTCGGTGTGCTTGATCGAGGGCCAGTCGGGAGTGCCAAAGCGCGCGGCCAGATCGGGCCAGGCGCGGGGAAAGAAATGATTGTGGATGTCGATAACTTCCATTTTCGGTCGCTACCGGCTCTCCTGTTTGCCGGGATGCATCGTGCCGCAATGCTTGCACTTGCGGAGACTCTCGTCGCCGTAAAACTTTTCAAACAGAGGCGGCAAATCGCGCACGATACTCTTCAGCTTCACTTCAGCGCGATACACGAGCTGGTGGCAGTTCGGGCAATACCATTCGAAACCGTCGAGAGCGCCCTCGGGACGCGGCATTTCAACGACCACGCCCAGGGTCTCAGCCTGGCGCTGCGGCGAGTGGCGCATGTGCTTGGGCAGGAGAAAGATCTCGCCCTCTCTGATGGGAATTTCACGCGGGGCCTTGCCCGGAGTCTCCATGATGCGCAGAAGAATGTTCCCCTTGAGTTGATAGAAGAACTCCTCGGTCGGATCGTCGTGGTAGTCGCGGCGCGCATTCGGCCCGCCCACGACCGTGACCATCATCTCGCCGTCTTCCCACACCTGCGCGTTGCCCACCGGCGGCTTGAATTTTTCCCTGTTGGCTTCGATCCAGCTCTGAAAGTTGAAAGCTTTCAGATCACGTATGGACGGCATTGCCCCTCCTATCTCTCCGGCTTGTAGGCCATGGCCCGGATTTCGATCAGCAAATGCGGGTGCGGCAACTGATGCACGGCGACCGTGGTGCGAGCTGGACCATCGAAGCCGTAGTACTCGCCGTAGACTTCGTTGTACCCAGCGAAATCGTTCATGTTCACCAGATAAGTTGTCACTTCGACGACATCGGCGAGCCGCGCTCCGGCGCTCTGCAGGATGTCGCGCACGTTCTCGAGTACGGCTTTGGTCTGTGCACGAATATCAAGATGGACGGTACCAAATTCATCGGCCTCTGCGCCCTCAATCGTATTGTCGGCGCGGCGTGAACTTGTGCCGGAAACGATGAGAAAGTCGCCGGCGCGCTTGAGGTGAGGATACTTGCCGCGGGGCTTCGCTTTCCCGGCAACGACCGTGCTTTCGACTTTCCCCATCTTGCCCACGCAATCTCACGCTACAAGCGAATGCAGATGTTGTTCAGCTCGGAATAGAAATTCAGCGAGTGCATGCCACCCTCGCGTCCGATGCCGGAAAGGCCGACACCTCCGAAAGGCGTGCGCAAATCGCGCAGGAACCAGCAATTCACCCACGTGATGCCAACATTCATTTGTTGCGCAACGCGGTGGCCGCGTTGCAGATTCGTGGTCCAGATCGACGCGGCGAGACCATATTTTGTGTCGTTCGCCATGGTAACTGCCTCTTCTTCCGTGTCGAAGGGCGCGACGTGGCACACGGGCCCAAAGATTTCCTCTTTCACGCAGCGCGACGATTCCGCCAGCCCAGTATAGATCGTCGGCTGGACGTAGAAACCGCTGTCGAGAGCATTGCCGAACTGCGGGATGCTGCCGCCCGTAACCACGGTTGCGCCGTCTTGCCGCGCCAGATGATAGTACGAGAGCACCTTGTCACGCTGCTGCGCCGAAATCAGCGGTCCCAGGTCGGTCGTGTGGTCGAGAGGAGATCCGATGCGCAGGCTCTCAGCTTTCCGTTTCAGCGCCGCGACAAAGCGCTCAAAGATCGTGCGCTCGACGTAGACCCGCTCGGCACACAGGCAGACCTGACCGGTGTTGAGGAAAACCGCCTCGGCAACGCCACTCACCGTATCTTCAAAGTCGCAGTCGGCAAAGACGATGGCCGCGTTCTTTCCGCCAAGTTCGAAGGAGACCGGCTTCACCGAGGCCGCAGCTGTTTTCATGATTGCGACGCCGGTCTGCGATTCGCCGGTGAAGGTCACGGCATTGACATCGGGATGCTGAGTTAGAAATTCGCCAGCCGAGTTGGGGCCGAAACCATGCACCACGTTGTAGACTCCGTCGGGAATGCCGGCCTCTTTCATCACCTCGGCGAGCAAAGTCGCGGTGGCCGGAGTTTCCTCGGAAGGCTTCGCCACCACGGTGTTGCCGCAGGCGAGCGCAGGTGCAACCTTCCAGGTCAGAAGCAGGAGTGGCAGGTTCCACGGTGTGATGATGGCTACCACGCCGAGCGGCTTGCGCACAGCGTAGTTCAGGGCGTGTTTGCCGTCAGGGGTTTCAGTCTGGAAAGATTCGAGGGACGCGGTTTTGATCAGATCGGCGAAGACGCGGAAGTTAGCGGCGGCACGAGGGACATCGAGCCGCGAAGCCAGCGCGACCGGCTTGCCCGTGTCAGCGACCTCAGCGGCAACGAAGCAGTCAAATCGCGCCTCGATCGCGTCAGCGACCTTGTGCAAACGTGCGGCGCGGTCGCGGATGCCGAGGCGGCCCCAATCTCCGCGCAGCGCGTTGCGGGCCGCGCGCACAGCGTCATCCACCAGGGCCGCATCGGCTTCCGTGACTTGTACGATCACGCTGCCGTCGGCGGGATTCACGTCGGGAAACTCGCGCTTCCCGCGAACGTGCTGGCCATTGATGTAGTTGAGGATGGACTTCACCGTGCGTCGAACCCCGCCAGATCGTAGCAGCCTCACATTGAGCGAAGCAATGGCAGACGGATTTCAGGTTTGTCGTTCGGCCAGATAGCGCTGCAGTGCATCGTGCCACGACAGCATTGAAATTCCCTGAGCGTTCAGGCTTGCGGGCGACAGAACCGAATACGGCGGACGTGGCGCGGGGCGGGCCATTTGCTGACTGCTGACCGGCCTCACTTCAGTTGTGAACCCGGCACTGCGCACGATTGTGCGGGCGAATTCGAACCAGGAGCAACTGCCGTCGTTCGTGATGTGTACGATGCCGCTGGCGCCTCTGCGGCAGAGTTGAATGATCGCGTGGGCAAGGTCGACTGAATACGTCGGGCAGCCGATCTGGTCGTTGACGACTTCGAGCGCCGCGCGACTGGCGGCGAGTTTCAGGATCGTGTCAGGAAAACACTTGCCGCCCGTGCCGAATAACCACGAGGTGCGGGCGATGCAGCACTCGGGCAGCACCTCGAGCAATCGAACCTCGGCCTCTGCCTTCGACCTCCCGTACACGCTCTGCGGGTGTCGCGGGTCGGTCGTTTCGTACGGCGACGTCTTTTTGCCGTCGAATACGTAATCCGAACTGAGAAACAGCAGCCTGGTCCCTGCTTTCTTAGCGGCCTGAGCAATGTTCACCGCGCCATCGCGATTGACCGAGAACGCAAGGTCCGGATGCGTCTCGCAGCTATCCACGTCGGTATAGGCGGCCGTGAGCACGATCCACTGCGGGCGAATCTTATCCACGATCTGTTGAACTTTGTCGGCGTTGCGAATGTCCAGGTCGCGCGAGCTCAGGCCAACAATGTCGTCTCCGCTCCATTCGCGCACGAGCGCCTGGCCCAGAAGACCCGAAGCGCCAAGAATGAGGGCTTTCATGATGGTGATTTTCGCGTGGCTATTCGAAGGTTTCGGCGTCGCGCAGGGCAACACCGCTCTGATCTTTTGCGGAGATGATCGGCGCGCCGTCCAGTTCCCAGTCGATTTTCAGGTCGGGATCGTTCCATGCCAGAGTGCGCTCATGTTCCGGCGCGTAGTAGCCGGTTGCCTTATAGAGAACGTGCGCTTTCTCGGAAGTTACGCGAAAACCGTGCGCGAACCCTGCCGGGATCCACAGCATGCGTTGGTTTTCTCCGGAGAGCCGTGTAGCCTGCCAGGCGCCGAACGTGGGCGAGCTGCGGCGCAAGTCCACGGCGACATCGAGAATTTCGCCCTCCACCACGCGCACCAGTTTCCCCTGGGGAGACTTGATCTGATAGTGCAGACCGCGCAGGACGTTGCGGCCCGAGCAGGAGTGATTGTCCTGCACAAAATGCTCGGGGATTCCGATCTCGGCCCAGACGCGCTCGTTGTAGCTCTCCAGAAAAAATCCGCGGTCATCGCCAAAGACGCGCGGTTCCAGAATCAGCATGCCGGGAAGAGAGGTCGTGATTTTCCTGACGGCATCCATCTTGATTGGGGCGGTGGCGGATCGCGTTACCGGAATCGCACTCACTTCAGAATACCCTTTCTCGCAGGAGTTGCAGCAGGTAGGCGCCATAGCTGCTGCTCTTCATGGAATTTCCAATCTGCTCCAACTGAGCAGCACTGATGTATTCGGAGCGATAGGCGATTTCTTCGGGACAGGCAACCATCAGCCCTTGCCTCTTCTCGATGGCCTGGATAAACAGCGCGGCATCCATCAGAGATTCATGGGTGCCCGTGTCGAGCCAGGCCGTGCCGCGTCCCATGACGATGACATCCAGCTGGCGATTTTTGAGATAGGCCTGGTTCACATCGGTGATTTCGAGTTCGCCGCGCGGGCTGGGTTTCAGAGATTTCGCGATCTTCACTACCTGGCTATCGTAGAAGTAAAGACCGGTGACGGCGTAGCGCGACTTGGGATGCGCGGGCTTTTCCTCGATGCTGAGGGCGTGGCCGTGAGCGTCAAACTCGACCACGCCATAGCGCTCCGGGTCATGCACGGGATAGGCGAAAACGCGCGCTCCGTCGGTTTTTGCGGCCGCCTCCCGCAGATCCTTGACCAAATCGTGCCCGTAAAAAATGTTGTCTCCGAGCACCAGCGCACAGGGGTCGCCCGCGAGGAACTGCTCGCCCAGCAGAAAGGCCTGCGCAATTCCCTCCGGCCGGGGCTGTACACAGTACTGCAAACGAATGCCGTACTGGCTGCCATCGCGCAGCAGCGACTGGAATTTGGGCACGTCTTCGACTGTGGAGATGATCAGGATGTCGCGAATCCCCGCCAGCAGCAGAGTGCACAGCGGGTAGTAAATCATGGGCTTGTTGTAGACCGGAAGCAGGCTCTTCCCCATGGCCTGAGTTACGGGATAGAGACGCGTGCCCGATCCGCCGGCGAGGATGATGCCCTTGTATGGTGAGCTTGCTTTCATGATTCTTAGCTTTGAGCTATGAGCTATGAGCGGTGAGCCGCGAGCGATGCCGCAGTTCGACGCTCGCACTCCTCTCATCCTGAGTAATGCGTCGCGATCCACTCGCGGTAGCTTCCGCTGGTGACTTCACGGACCCACGCTTCATTCTCAAGATACCAGCGGACCGTTTTTCTCAAGCCTGTAGCGAAAGTTTCCGCGGGCCGCCAACCCAGTTCGCGCTCGATCTTGCGCGCGTCCATGGCGTAGCGGCGGTCGTGCCCAGGGCGGTCTTTCACGAACGTGATCAAACTGCGCCGCGGTCCCTCGCGGCGCGGAGCCATCTCATCGACCAGATCGCAGATCGTCTCCACGATCTCGAGGTTCGGCTTTTCATTCCAGCCACCGATGTTGTAAGTCTCTCCAGGCTTGCCGTGCTGCAGCACCGTAGCGATGGCCGTACAGTGGTCCTCGACATAGAGCCAGTCGCGAACGTTCTTGCCGTCGCCGTAGACGGGCAGCGGCTTGCCGTCGCGCGCGTTGAGGATCATCAGAGGAATGAGCTTTTCGGGAAACTGAAAGCGTCCGTAGTTGTTGGAACAGTTGGTAGTGAGCGCCGGCAACCCGTAGGTGTGATGATAGGCGCGCACCAGATGGTCGGATGCGGCTTTGGACGCGGCATACGGGCTGTTTGGCGCGTAGGGCGTGGTCTCTGAAAAAGGAGGATCGTCAGGACCAAGGGAGCCATAGACTTCGTCGGTCGAGACATGCAGGAAGCGAAAACGCCGGCGCTCGACCTCCGGCAGCGTGGTCCACCAGGCCCGAGTTTCTTCGAGCAAGGCGAATGTGCCGTCGACGTTGGTGCGAATGAAATCATCCGGTCCGCGGATGGAGCGGTCGACGTGACTCTCCGCGGCGAAATGCACGATGCAAGCGGGCTGGTGTTTTTCCAGAAGGTGGTGGACCAGCGCGCGATCGGCAATGTCGCCATGAACAAACTCATAGCCAGGCTGGTCGGCGATGCTCTCCAGGTTGCGCAGATTTCCAGCGTAGGTCAGCTTGTCGAGATTGACGAGCGAGGCGGCATGGCTCTGCATCCTCTGCAGGATGAAGTTGGAACCGATAAAGCCGGCGCCGCCGGTGACGAGAATCGTGTTCCGCATGCGAGATGCCACTTGCTTCCGAGGCAGATTCGCTGACCCCGTTCCGCCTCGGCGACGAGCACTTGATTGTAATAAAAAAGAGCGGGGTTCGACCCGCCCTTGGTGGAAATGCTCGAATTTTCGACAAGATGGCCCGTGCCTACCGAGTGGATCTTTCGCCGCAGACTCGTATGCGGCCTACCCTACCTTTCGTTCCTCGTTCACGACCGGACTGGCTCCAGCGGCGGCGGCTCTTGCGCTCGGCTTCTTTGCCGACGTCTGCGACGGCGTCCATCCCATCACGGTGAAATATGCCTTTTCTATATCCGCGGCAATCTTCTGCCACTGGTACTGTTCTTCGATTCTCGTTCTTGCGGCCTTGCCGGCGGCTTCGCGCACGGCGGGATTCGCCATCAGAAAACGCAGGCGTTCGGCGAGGTCAGGCGCGCTGCCGCGCTGGAAGGTGTACCCGGCTCCGTCGACCACCTCCCGGTTCTCCGGAACATCGCTGGTGAGCACGCACAGGCCCGCCCCCATAGCGTCGAGGAGCGCCAGCGACAAGCCTTCGAGGTCGGAGGGCAGGACGAAGATCATGGCGTTGGTCAGCAGTTCGTCCAGGGTCTCGCCCGAGACCCAGTCGAGCATGCGGATGCGATCGCTGGCGTGAGCTCTCAGCGAACGGGTGTAGTCGTCACAGTAGCTGGAGGCCCCGGCCATGACCAGTTTGGTGTCGTTGTGGGGTTGCGCGGCCTGGATCCGCTCAAAGGCCTCGACCAGCAGGTGGCAACCTTTCTCGGGAGAGAATCTGCCCAGGAACAACACATAGTTGCCGGGCTCCAGTCCCCACTCCAGGATTTGGCGCGGCTCACGCCATTCGCGGAGAACTCCACCATTGGGCACGTAGAAGGCTTCCACGCCATGCGCTTCGCGATAGCGTTGTTGCAGGGCCTGCGACACGACCATGGTACCGGTAGGGAACCGGACTGACGCGCGCTCGCCCGCGCGCAATACCGTCGAAGCCAGAAGCCCCCATTTTTTCCTCTGCCAGTCGAGCCCCTGCACGGTCACCGCGGTGCGAGTGCCGACGAGGCGAGGCAGCAACGAGAACAGCGCCGGACCCAGCGCGTGATAGTGCACCACATCATAGCGTTGCGTCATCGCGTGCGCCGTGCTCAGCAGGGTGTAGATGACAGTCTCGAGATGTTTGGACCGGACGGTCGGCAACCGAAGCAAGCGCATGCCGTGGTGTTCGGATCGCGGAGGCGTGAAATAAGTGCGGCAGTAGATAGTAACGTCATGCCCCATCTCGACCAACCGCTTGCCGACTTCCTCGTAGTAGGCTTCGATGCCGCTGTATTTCGAGATCACGCCGCGCCCGCCGATGAAGCTCACGCGCAGCTTTGGATTTGCGGGAACGACTTTCTCGCGCACGGAGAACACAGTGGGGCGCGAATGCATGGAGCGCGAGTCGTCCGTCACGGGAATAAGAGCGGTTGGGATACGGCTTCGGCTCCGCTCGGTCTTGGCGGCAGCCAAGCCCTCGTACAAACTCAGTAGCGCCCGATAGTGCGCCTCGGACGTGTACCGCAGGCGCACAAACTCCCACCCGGCGCGCCCCATTTTCTGCGAAAGCGCAGGGCTCGAGCCAAGCATGCTGATCTGGGCGGCGAGTTGGCTGACATCGCCGGTGGGATAAAGCAATCCGGTCTCGCCATCGCGAACGAGTTCGCGCCGCGAGCCAAGATCGGTAGCTATGACGGCGCGCCCGGCTGCATACGACTCGAGAATGGTCTTGCCCAGCGTTTCGTAGGCGCGGGTCGGCAGCACGGTGAACTGCGACTGCGCGATCAGAGAGTCACGCTGGGCGGCATCAACATGTCCTACGAAGTTCACGTTGGCCAGACCCAGAGACGAAGCCAGGTTTTGCAAGGGCTCGCGCTGCGGACCATCGCCGGCGACGATCAGCCGCATCTGCGGAACCTTCTGCATGGCACGCAGGAGGTCGTCGACGCCCTTTTCGGCCGACAGCCGGCCGAAGTAGAGTACGGGCGCATCGTGGGTTGGGCACGGCAGTTCGTCCGCGTTTTGAAAACGAACATCCTGAAAGTGCGGCAGGACTTGGAATTTGTCGCCGTCCCATCCATGCTCGACGAACTTGTCGCGCACAAAATGGCTCGGCGCGAGGAACAGGTCCACACACTTCCGGTAGGTACCGAGCCAGCGATGAACGTAGGCCTCGGCGGCCAGGGTGATGCGGGCGCTCACTCCCGGATAACAGGCGGGCTTCAAGGCATGCCAGAATGTGCCTCCCTTGCAGGCCTCGCACGGTTCGCCGCGCGAAACCAGGTTGTAACTCGGGCAAAGCAGCTTGAAATCGTTCAGGTGATAGAGGACGGGTACGTGCTGGGCCTTGAGTTCCCACAGAATTGAAGGCGACAAGTGGTGATAGATGTTGCGAATGTGCGCCACATCGGGCTGAAACTCGCGGATCATGGCCCGAATTCGCCTGCGTGCCTGGAACGAATAGATGGCATGCGCCGCCTGGCGCGCCCTGCGCCCGAACCCTGCCTGTGCCTTGAAGTCAATGTGCGGAACAAAGTTGTGGTCGTAGGCGGTGGGCTGGCCGCGCGGATCAGACATCGAAAACAGGGCGACCTCGTGGCCCTGCGACCGCATCAGGTTCATCAACTCGAACAGGTAAACCTCCGTGCCGCTGAAGGGGTAGTTGTATTTGTTGCAGTACAGAATTCTCATGGGGAGGACTCTCGGTCTGCGGGCCGATCCGCTGCAGGAAAAAGTCGGCGAATGATTTCAGGGACTTGCGGCGATTAAAGTTGTGAAGAACCTGCACCCGGGCAGCGTGCCGCACCCACTCGGGATGGCCGGCCTGCGACAAAGTGCCAACCGGACGCTCGGTGCGGCGAGCTGGTGACGCGATGAGGGAAGCGATGAATTGCACGCGGGCCACGAAGGCGCCCATCGAACCGGGCTCATACAGAAAGCCGGTCTGGCCGGGGATGACCAACTCCGGGATGCCGGTGATCGCCGGCGCGAGGACGATCCTGCCGCGCGCCATGGCTTCCATCAGCACCAGCGGAATGCCCTCGCTGCGGCTGGTCAGGACGACGACGTCGGCGCGGTCGTAGAGCGAGTTCATTTGCTCGCGCGGCACGTGTCCCAGCAGGGTCACCCTGTCCTCAAGGCTGTATTTTGCAATCAGCCTTTCCAGGTTGCGGCGCTCGGGGCCGTCGCCGGCAATGGAACATTCGAACTCCACACCGGCGGCTTGCAGCTGGGCGCATGCCCTCACCAGAAACGCGTGATCCTTCACCACGTGGAGCCGTCCCACGGACAAAAGTGTGAAGGTGGCGCACCGGGTCTGCGTTCGGCCCGGAAAGAAGTTAGCGCGTTCGTCAACTTCCACGCCCAGCCGCGAAACCACGACCTTATTCGCATCAAGGGTTGGATAGCGCTCGAAAAGAAGGCACCGGTTGTACTCCGAGACCGTGAGGCAGAACACACAGTTCGCCAGCTTTACATCGAGATACGACGGATGCAGCAGCAGATCAGAGCCGTGCAGGGTCAGGCTGAAGCCCACGTCGAGCAGGCGGGCCGCGACCATAGCAATCCACGATCCGAAATAGCCGTGGTGCACATGGATGTGTTCGACTGCGTGCTCTTGCAAGCGGAGTGCGTAGCCGGCTCCCAGCCAGGTGTGCAGAAGGGCCTTCGCTCGCTGCCAGGGCGATTCGCGGCCACAGAAGAGCACGCGCAGGACCAAGTCCGAGATCCGGCTCCATCGCCGGATGCAAAGCCACGCCGCCTGCAGCACTATCAGGCCGCGCCAGGGAAGCAGGGTGATCTCGGGCGCGCTGTCGACGGCGAAGATCTCCTGCATTGCGGGCTGGCGGACACTTCCGGCGACCACGTTGACTCCGCGCCGACGGAGCTCGTCGATTTCGTCCACGACGTAGGGCTCGACTGCGGAGGGAAACTGATTCGCGAGATAGGCAACGGTCGACATGTGGGTCAGCCTGTTTGCGAGCATTCGGCTCTTCGACGCTGAGCTGCGAGCATTCCCGCCAGGGTGAACAGCAGTCCGTTGACGAACTGATAGCTCATCACGACAACCGCGGCGTTCAGCCAATAGACACCCAGCAGAATGGGCCACAGGTGGTGAAACTGGCGATCGAGAAAACCGTTCTCTTCCCCGTCCGGGATCGCTCCGCGCCGGAGTCGCCACAGTTCCCACATGAGCCACAGGTAGAGCGCCAGCCCCGCCACGCCGTGCTCCACCAGCAATTCCATGTAGGTGTTGTGGGGATACAGCAGCTTCTCGTCGTAGCCCCGGACAAAGCGCGGCAACTCGGCGGGCATTTGGTGGAAGCCCCAGCCCAGCAGCGGGCGCTCGAGAAACATCTGCCAGCTGCCAGCGAGGACGGCTTCGCGGTAGTCGACCCGGGCCGCGCTCCTCGAAGCGATCGCTCAGGGTTTCGCGTAATTTGCTGGAAGCCAGTACGACGATCAGTGCGACGCCCCCGAGCAGGAGCAGTCCCACAAGAACGCGCCGCCCGCGCACACAACTCTTGGAGCGAAAGACCAGCACGAGCACCGTTCCGGCAAAGGACAACCAGACGGCCCGCGTCATGGTGGCCAGGATGGCGAGCGGCACGGAGGCCAAGAGCAGGAGGGCTTTGGCGCCGCGCAGGCTGCCCCGGCGCCAAGCGTGCAGACCCAACAGGCCCAGCAGGTTGATAGAGACACCGTTGGCCACCGCCTGCAGCATGGGCCCGCGCGCCCGGTCGGCGTGAATGCCCAGGCTTTCATCGAGAATGAAGCGGGGAAAGATCAGCCAGTTCGCGCCTGCCAGAAAGGCAATCGCAGTGAATGTCAGGTAGGCCAGGATCGCTAGCGTGAAGATCTCGAACTGCCGAATGCGCCGCTCCTCGGTGAATACGAGAGCGGCCAGGTGAAATAGTGTGAAGGGAACGATGATCTTGGCTGCCAGTACGCTGGCAGCCTCGTTGTCGAAAGGCTGACCCGCCAAACTCAAGAGCGCCAGAAGCGTCAAGCCGAGCATCGGCCAAGTCGCTCGCTCGACGAACAACGGCTCGCGCAGGCAAAGGGCCCGCCCCACCACGGCAAGCGATAGAAGGGCGAACGCCACGCGATCGATCTGATAAAAGGGCACGTCAGGGTGACGCAGCAGCATCGCGCTCAACGCCAGCAGAAACAGCGCTGTCGGAAACGCCATCACCACTTGCAGCGGACTCGCAACCAGGGATGCGACACGCGCAGCGGCGGCTGTTCCCACTCCACCACGACGCGCGGCTTGTACCGAGGTGGCCAGCATCAGTCGCCGCTCCCACGCACCACGGCCAGCACGGTTTTCAAGAGGATGCGCATGTCCGATCCCAGGCTCCAGGTCTGGATATACTCGCGGTCCAGATCCATGCCGCGTTGAAACGACGGATCGCGGCGGGCCGTCACCTGCCAAAGACCCGTAATTCCGGGAAGCACGTCGAGCCGCGCCAGGTGCTCGATGTCATAGCTTTCAAAATCATCGAGCGGATGAGGCCTGGGCCCCACCAGACTCATTTCCCCTTTCAGCACATTCCAGAGCTGAGGCAGTTCATCCAGGCTGTAGCGGCGCAGGAGACGCCCCAGCCGCGTAATACGTGGGTCATCCGCGATCTTGAAGAAGGGTCCAGAGCGCTGGTTGCTCTGCCGGAGGATCGCTTTCAAGGTGTCCGCGTTTTGCACCATGGTGCGGAACTTGCAGCAGCGGAAAGCCCGCGCCTTCCGGCCAGCCCGCAATGCGGAGTAGAGGACTGGCCCCGGAGACTCGAGCTTCACCAATAGCGCAATGACGGCCAGCAGAGGCGACAGCGCGGTCAGCAGGATGCCCGCGCCGGCTACGTCTCCCAACCGCTCCAGCACCAGGCTGGCTGCCGGCCAGCGCTCCGCGTGCAGGGAAATGACGGGCAGGTCTCCGACGCGCTCGACTTCGGCGCCCGGCGTGCATCCGAACAGCTCGGGAACCATCTCGACATCGAGGCGCAAGCGGCGCGCTTCGTGCAGTACGCGCAGCGTGAGATTGCGATCATGAGGAGCTGCCAGAATCACTGCATCGACAAATCCGGTTCGTGCCAGACGAGCCAGATCGGCAACTCTTCCCACGACGCCGTCTCCCAGGGATGCGTTGTTGTCGAGGAATCCAGAGACCCGGCGCCCGGCCTCAGGATGGTTTGGCACATCGGAAACCACCCTGCGCCCGAGACGGCCGGCGCCCACGATCAGAACGTTGCGCTGGTCGCAGGAACAGTGTCCAGGGCTGCGTTGCTGCCTCGCTTTGAGCCACCGCCAGGTCCAGAGGGCAGCAAAATGGAGCAGGCCTGCGGCACAAAACAGGCCGCTTACCGCCCACGCCGCGCCTTGCAAGCCATAAGCAAAACAAAGCAGGGCCGTGGTCCAGAACACCGCCTTGGCCAGAATGCGCGCCTGCCGGTTCAGATCGACGCCGGCGGCATAGAGGCCTTCGGTATAAGCCATGAGGGTGATTAAGGCGGCATGCAGCACGGCAAGGCCCAGCAGCGAAGCCGGAGCTCCAGCCGCATAGTCGAACAGGCGCACTCGCGGAAACAAACCGCGCAAAGGCACCAACAGCCCACCCAGCAATAGCCAGTCGAGTCCCACGAGCACGAAATCCGCCGCGACGGATCGCAACCAGTTCCACGCCCTGCGGCCTTGCAGCGGTCCGGGAACCAGCAAGTCGAGAGTGCGGGCGGAAGAGTTGGAGCGGGGATACAGGATCTCGGTGACTTTCTCGGCAGCAGACTCCACGGGCCGCGCCGGCGGCGGGGGTTTCGCGGGGTCTTGCCACGCCGGGGCCTCGCCCGGGATCAACCGGGCGCAATCGGCGCCCAGCCGTTGTTGTTGTGCGGAATGGAAGGCAGGGGAAGGCACTGGGGATCGGCTCGTTTCAGATCAATTCCACTTCGTAACCTTGAATCTCGACGGCCAGCGAGCGCTGAATCGAGTCCAGCGAGATGACCAGCTTGCCATTCTCGTTCTGGAGCAGCAGGCCTTCGACGCCATCGAGGCATCCGCTGCGAATGCGGACGCGCCGACCGGCTTGCACAAAGGGGTAAAGCGAGAAGGGGACTTCTTCGGCCAGCAGCAGCTGCAAGTCTTCAATTTGTTTTTGCGGGACCACCGCCGCGGTTCGGGCAAAGCTCACGAATCCCATCACACCGGGGGTCTGCAAGACCAGCAGCCGCGCTGCCAGCGACCTGGGGGAACGAACAAAGGCATACCCCGGAAACAGTGGAACCGACACTAGCTTGCTGCGATCGCTCCACCTGCGATTTTCCTTGCGAAGAGGAAGAAACACTTCCATCCCCTTGCCCGAAAGCTGACCGGCGACCTTCTTTTCGAACCGGTAGCGCGTTTGCAGCGCGAACCACACCTCGGGTGCGGGCTGCTGCCGCAGGCTGGGCAGGGCGCTCATTCCTGCCTCCGCTGACGCAGCACACAGCTCCGCGCAATGAGTCCCATCTCCGTTTTCCCCATCTTTCGCACAGCGGTTCCTATCACGAATTCCTGTTTTCTACAGCCACCGATAAATTGCTTCTGGAATGGGAAAGAGGCGGTCGCAGAGCACCGTTCCGAGAAGGCGCACCTGCGCCCGCTCCAGCACTTCCCTGGTCTTGATAGCCGCCGCGCGGCGCGTGTGCAGCGCAGACAGCACCAGGACGATTCCATCAGCGAATTGCGCCATGGCTATGGCCTCGTTCGACTCGCCGGCCGGCCGCGCTTCCACAATGGAGTACTCAAACTCCCTGCGAATCTCTCCCAGATAAGAATGGAGCGACGCCGCCGTTGCCGAGCTTCCGTTGCGTTCCAGGCTCGGCGTGAGCCAGAGGTTGCTGCGCAAAGGGGTGGCGATCCGCCGCAGGGGCAGGTTTGCGAGCCGCGACCGGTCGGCTGTGGGCTCATCCTGTGCCTCTGGATCCGGCATCGAATGGAGGCAGCCACCCACTATGGTCACATTCCCCAAAGTTTCGAGGGCCAGCGTTTCGCCCATCTGGCGGCAGATATGGCGCACGTCCGTTTCCGGTTCGACGGCACTCAGCACGACCTGGCGCACTGGCCGTGCCGCACTGGCAAAGAAGATCTGACGGACCAGGCCTAGAATCTGCTCGCGCGCAAAATTCTCTGGAGTCCACCGGTCCGGCAGGCGCAGACTTCTCACTTCCGGGCGAGCACTCTCCGGCTCTGTCGGGGGACGAGGATCGGGCGTGTGGAACAGCACAGCTCCCATCGATCCTGCCCTCATGCCGTCAACCTCCCGCGCACCGGCCGTGGAAGCGAGGCCAGAACGGGAGCGTTCAGGCAGGCCAACACTTCATCGGGTGTGCGAAAAGCCGGATCGACATAGTCGACGGCAAACGCCGCCCCCGTTCCCGCGGCGCCGGCCGCGGCCAATCCCACAATCAGAACCGTGAACGTGGAGAGGAGTGGGAGTGCTGGAGCCACAGGCGGTTCGGCGACAGCCACGTTGACGATGCCCTGCTGATCGAGCGCATCGGCCATGCGGGCTTCTTCCTGCTTTTTCACGTAGAGCAGGTAGTTCCCTTCGGCAGCTTTCTCCGTGCTCTGCAGATCGTCCTGGGCAACGGCATCCTGCCCCAGCCGGCGCGCGATGGTGTGATACGCCGACTCCTGCAAGGCTGTGGCCGCAGCTTTGGCCTGCAGGGCTTTCATCTGCACCTGGGCACGCTGCAGTTCTCCTTTAGCCCACTCGTATTGGGTGTTGCGGTCAGTGGTTTCATCCCGCACCGGCGACAGATTTTCCGCCGCGATTGCGGCTTGCGCCTGTGTGATCTCCTGCTGGACCTCCTGGACCAGGCGGTGGCCGGGCTCAAACTTGGTGAGCAGCTGAATCCGCTGCTCCTGGAGCGCCTCCAGACGGGATTTCAAACTAGTCAGCACCCCAGCGTTGTCGGCGATTCGAACCTGGGTTGTGGTCCGTTCCGGAAGCCGGGCCAGCAAGGCCTGAAGTTCCCATACCCGCTGCTGGGTTTCAGTTAGGTCGACCCGAGTCTGGCGGTAGAGGGCGTCCTCATCGCTGAGCCTCTGAAGGACGCGGTCACGTTGTTCCGGCGCCTCGACCACATCGCGCCCGGCCATGAACTCAAGGAGGTTGCGTTCGGCCTGCTCCAGGTTCCGCCGCGACTCCTTCGTCTGCTGCTCAAAGAAAAGCAGTTCGCCGCCGGGGCGATGCACTCCGGCATGTTTCTCCAGGTAGGCGTTGGCCAGAGACTGCAACACGCCGGCTGCGCGGCGGGGATCGGGGGACGAGTAGCTGACCGTGATCAAGTTCGTCTTCTTCACGGGATCGACATCGATCTTGGCAGCGAGATGCCGGGCTGCGCGCTCCACGCGCTGCGCACGACCTTCTCCCAGGCGAAGGAAGTGCAGCCAATCGCGCCCGCCGAGGCCGTTCTCTTCCACAACCTTGCGCAGGATGTCTTCGTCCCGCAGCATTTCTACCTCGGAATTCAGTTCTTCCTCGCTGATGGTGATCCGGGTCAGATCAAGCGGAGCGTTCTCCTGCGCGCTGGCCAGCGAATCGGCTCGCCCCGGGCGAATCAGGAGTTTCATCTTGGCCTGGTATCTCGCCCCGGCAAAGACATAGGAAATAGCGAATGCCAGCACCAGCGCCGAGACGCAGACGAAGACCCTTCGCCGCCGAAACACCACCATCACCAACTCTCGCACCGTGGGTGTGGAGGGCTGGACTCGCCGGCGAATTGGGCCTTCGTCTGGCATGCGACTCCGGGGGAATCATCTTTCTAGAACTGGAGAGGATTCGTGTACATACCTACGGTCGGCCTGGTCACGAAGCGGGAGATTTTTGACAAAGCGTTCTGCGGAACGAACACTAAATCTCCGGGCTGAAGGTGGGCATCTTCCTTCAGGCCGTTCCCTTTCAGCATTTTTTTCAGGTTCAGCAACCTGGTTTCAACCAGGTCATCATCGACGCGCCGGAACAGAATCACCTGCGAGTGCTTGGCCTGCGCGTTGAACCCACCGGCAATCTGCACGGCTTCGGCAACGGTGATGTCGGAGCGCAGTTCGTACTTGCCGGGCCGCTCGACCTGACCTCCCACAACGAAGTACGGCCGGTCGAAGTCTTTGAGCGCCACTGCTACCTGCGGATCGTGGAGATATCCGCGGTACGCCTGCTGCACCGCGGTGGTGAACTCGGCAAGATTCAGTCCCTGCACGGCCAGCATGCCGGCGTCTTTCAGCATGACGTAGCCGTCGGGCTGCACAGTCAAGGTCTGGTTGAATTCCGGCGCGACGGTGAAGCTGATTTCCACGATATCGCTGGGCCGTAACCGGTAGAGCGGACGGCGTTCCCCTCCGAGCAAAGGGTTTCCCAGGCCGTCCGCCCTGCCGGGTTTTGCGGCCGCTGTACTAGCGCCTCCCGCTCCAGCCCCGGTAAAGCCGGATGGGGAAGTCTCCTTGCCCTCGCTCAGGTCCTTTCTGGCTTCCTCCTGCGCGAAAGCGGCCGAACCACACTGCAAAGCCAGAAGCGCGATAGTTATGACGCTGACGAATATGAAAGCGCGCCCCATCTTCTCCCGTTCTCTTTCGGTCCCAACTGCAACCAGTTCTCGTGACTACTGAGGCACAACTTAGACCTGCAGGGCAGGGACAACAAGACATGGAAAGTAGCGCCCTCTAAGGTGGACAGCTGCGGCTCTGGTGAAATCTGATGGCCGCACGAATGGTCGTAGCAGAATCAACGATTTGGCCTAATCATTCGACGCCTGCAGTTCCATATCGAGATTGCCAACGTCTCTCGTGGATATACCCACAAAAGTTGACTTGCATGTTTGTCACGTCACAGAGCGATGCAGCCACATGGGAAATTGCCCAGTTTGGTGGGATTACTTTTCGCGCGGCAATTCGACGCAACAGGCCGCCCGTAGCTGGTTCCGGCGCAACGCTCACAAAGTGGCGGCGTCTCTGGCGATTTCGTGGTCTACATCCGATCGAGATTTGGACCGGTGCTCCACAGACTGATCCTGCGAGCGCAGGCATTTTCCGTACAGAAAGAGGAATTTCCCGTTTTGAACGCGGAGTCCATATTTTCTGAAAGTTTCCTTGTGGGCGTCTCGCGCGCTTCCTAGAATCGCAAGATATGTTTCTCTTGTGCCGGAAAGATCAGGTATATGAGTTTGCCGCGCGCCACCACTTGCGATTCGCTGGGAGTCCTGATCGCAGACTCGAACCGTATGCAAGCGCAACTGCTGACCCGTGCACTGCGCCGCCGCGCCGAGTTCCACATCGCAACCTGCCGCATGGACACGATCTCCATCCTGGAGGCGATCACGGCGACCGTGCCGCGCATAGCCCTGCTGGCGCTGAGTCCGCCCACCGGCGCGACGGACGCCGTCATGACCCTGCGGCGCTTTCACCTCTCCCACCCCGAGGTTCAGAAGATACTGCTGGTCGACTCGGCTGATCGCGAACTGATCGTGAGCGCCTTCCGCTCGGGCGCGCGGGGCATCCTGTCGATCACCGAAGCGAATCTGCGCCTGTTGTGCAAATGCATCCTCCGCGTGGCTGCCGGCCAGATCTGGGCAAACACGGAACAGCTCAACTACCTCATGGAGCTTATATCTGAGGTCCCTTCTCTGCGCGTACTGAACTCGCGGGGCGATTCTCTGCTGACGCCGCGCGAGGAGCAGGGCGGCCGGCGCTGGGTATCGCGCCGTCCATTCCATCCGGCGGGATTTGAAAATCTTCTGCCCCGCCCTGTATAAATTGGAACGGAAATCGTTGCCCGACGCCGATTCCAATCCCGCCCCTGCGCCCAGACCGCGCCGCTGGACCATCGTCGCCGCTGGCCTGCTTCTGTTCGCTCTCGCTCTGGTGGTCATCTACACCAGTCGTAGAGCGTTCATCAGCCCGCTGGCGCTCGTGGTGGTAGCGGCGATCGGACTGGCCGCGCTTCTGTTGCAGCTTCGACTGCGAAAAGATATCAGCGTTCCGGTGCGCGCCCCGGTGTTGCTCAACGGGCTGGGACTGGCGCTTGCGCTGGCGGCGGTGCTGGCTGACATGTTTCACATCGGAGCCGGCGCGATGGTGGCAATCGCGCTCGGAGCCGTCCTCTGCTTCGCCATTAGCGGGATTTTCGTGCTGCATGCACTTCGCAAGCAGTGAGGTAGGCTTCTGGCTAGCGCTTGAATTCTACGGCTACGCGGGTCTCGACCACGGCCGGCTCTCCGTTGAGGCGATAAGGTTCGAACTTCCACCAGCGCAGGGCGTCCATGGCGGCGCGCGTCAGCACATCGGGACCGTTGAGCGGGTGCATGCTGATGACCGATCCGTCCCGACCCACCACAATGTCGAGGGCGATGATTCCCTGCAGATTGGCCCGGCGCGCCTCCGGAGGATACACGGGCTCGACGCGATGGATCAGAAGCTTCTCCATCACCTCTGCGGGAACATCGGCCTGCGGTTTCTCCGGTACCGATGCCTCCTCGGTCTTCAGTCCCGACTCGAGTTCCTGCCAGGCTCGATTCCACCTCCACCACAAGACTGCGGCAGCGATCGCGAGGAGGAATAGAAAGAGGATGATCCATCCGGTCCCGCGCTGTCTTGGCCTGGTCGACCCGCCGCCTCGGTTCCCGCTCCTGCGGGGCCGTGGCTCTTTCGTCTCTGCTACATTTTTATTCCCGTGAGAGTCGCTGGCGGCAACCATCGGAGCAGCACTTACTTCCGGTTGAGCCTTGGCCTCCCTCACCCAATCGCGAATTGACGCCCGCTGCTCGGGCGACAGGCCAACGAACTCAAGGCCGCAGCGCAGTCTGTCCTGATAGCGCACGGTGGCGCGGGTGCGCAGGGGATCAGCCAGCAGAGGCAGTTGCACTTCAATTCCCACCGCGTCGCCCGGCGTCAGCTCACCCGCCAGCATGGCCGCAATTCCGCCCTCGCAGACGTTGACGGAGCGACCGGGAACGGTATCGGGGATGCCCGATCGCAGCACGGTAACGTCGAGCGGCGAGTGCAGTTGATAGCGCGGCACTCGCCTCCGCGAAGGCCCGCTCCATGCCGGGATGTGCTCGCTTGCTGCCATTGGCTCCTTGTGGCCCTTGCATGTCATTCCGAGCGAAGCGAGGGACCTGCTTCTGGTTTGTGTGGGTCCGGATCTTTGATCCGGACGGGCCGAGTAAAGCTCGGCTCGCTCTCCCCGCAAATCCCCACTTCTCGCAAAGGACGCGAGAAATGGGGCACCCTCATCGCCGGAGCTCTACGATCTCGCTCCCTGTCGCGAACAAAACCACGCTCGCCATCCCGATGAACAGCCCGTGCTCCACCACGCCCGGCATGTCGCTCAACTGCCGTGCCAGTGCGTCGGCGTCGCGAATTTCGCCGAAGCGGCAATCCAGGATGTGATTGTTCTCGTCGGTCAGGAACGGCTTGCCATCTGAGCCGGTTCGGACTCGCACGTCAGCCCCGAGCGCGCGAATCCGCCTGGCGACTAGCGCTTCCGCGAACTTGATGACCTCAACCGGCAGAGGAAATTTGCCCAGCATCGAGACCTGCTTGGAAGCATCCGCGACGATCACGAGCTGCCGCGTCGCCGAGGCGACAATTTTTTCGCGCAGCAAGGCTCCGCCGCCGCCCTTGATCAAGCGCAGCTGCGGATCGACCTCATCGGCTCCATCAACCGTGACGGCAATTTCCTGGCATTCATCGAGAGTGGTGAGCGGAATGCCGAGATCGAGCGCCAGATCGCGCGAGCGCACCGAGGTTGGGATGCCGCGAATGCGCAGGCCGTTCTTCACCTGTTCCCCGAGGAGTTTGATGAACCAGGTCGCGGTCGAGCCGGATCCCAGGCCGACCACTTGCCCGTCTTTAATAAAGCGCAAGCTGGCACGTGCTGCGGCTTCCTTTTCTTGTTCGTTCGCCATGAGTTTCGTGTGGGGCGGAATCGAGCCGGCCCCGAGGGCACCACAGCCGGAAGTCCGGCCTGGTTGTGCCGTCCCTCGCGGAGTCTGTGTCGTAGCCCGTCTTGCGCCCCTTCGGGGCTTATATTCTTCCGACTTCTGACCCACGGCTTACGCCGTGGGCTGCATTCTTGCGCCGCCTCGCGGCTAGTCCTTATTTGCGCCCCGGGCTAATGAATGCCGCCGCTTCGCGGCTGGGACATTGCCGCTCCTGCTTGCACGGGGTGTGGCCTCTGCATCCTCCCGGTGAAAACGTAGCGCCTCAAGACCGATTTTGCCCGCTCCCGTCCCAATCACCCCAGGCTTTTTTCCGTATAAATCAGATACGCCGCGAGAACCAGGCCAAGGAGCACCGTCAGCACCGTGACCAAGTTCAAGACAAAACCCGCCGGCTCGAATGTCCCTGCGTCAAGCTGAGCACGCGTTTTGCGGTAACGCGCCAGTCCCCCCACCACCAGCAGGACGCCCAGTACGATCGATACCGCTCCGATCCACACCGAAAGCCCGGCGGTCCTGATGGGATGCCCTTCCAGCGCCGTCAACTGCCGCATGGCAATGGCAAACCGGCCGATGGCGAAGCCAAACACCACGATCGCGGCGCCCGTCCGCACCCAGGCGAGGAACGTGCGCTCGTTGGCGAGGTGGTCGCGGGTGCGATTGGGGTTGTCATTGTCCACGACGTCGTCTCCCGAGGACGCCGCCCATTATTCCACAGCCTTCTCCATCAGCGCGCTTGCGCCGGCAAGATTCTTGATGAGCTCAGCTGGAAAGCCGTGCCGCTCCTGCAGGTATTGGGGACTGTTGTAGATGAGCCAGACTTTGCCCGCGGCGTCTTCGGCCACAAGGGCCTTTAGTGGCAGATCAATCGCCAGGCTGGGAGTGGCGATCATCAAGGGAGTTCCACCATTCGGGCTGCCAAAGATGACGACCTTGGTCAGCGGCATCTTGAGCCCAGCCTTTTGTGCCTCGCCGCTGTGGTCGATCACCGCAAAAACCTTCAGGCCTTTCTCGCCGAAAACGGCCTCCAGCCGGTGAACCGTCTCGTCTACCGGGTAATGACTCAGCACTTGAATCAATCCGTTTTCTCCTGGCATATTGCCTCCCTTACGGAACAGGTTGGATTGGCGGCCTCGCGGTAGTGGCGCGGCAGTCTCGGCTGCTGAGGGGTGCTACTCTCGCGTATTAAGGCCCTACGTTGACGTTCAGCGGACGCGGCGTCACCATGCGCTGGCGGTAAATCAGGTTCCTCGCCTCGACTTCTCCGACCGCGTCCACGTTCACCAGGTATCCCCCGTTGGGCAAGGTTTCGCCAAAGCGCAGTTCCTCCTCCAGCGTACCGCGCGGCAAGACGAAGTGCTGATAGCCAATCTCAGTGGCACGCCCGTTGTCCGCAATCGCCTTGACGTCAAAGGTCAGGTTGATGTCGTCGCGAGTTGTGTTGGTTACGGCGACGACGCCTTCGATCCGGTTGCCGTTCACGTGCGCTACCGTCTTCCAGTTCAGGACCAGGCCGGACAGCACCCGGATCACAAACGCCTTTTGCACCGTCAACGGAGGCTGGCCGCTATCGGTTACCGACACCGTGAGACGCCAGTCGCCATTGAGAACTGCTTTCCCGTGGAGAGTGCCGTCGTCTTCCAGGCTGAGCCCCGGCACCACCGCACCGGCCCAGCGCCAGTGATATGGGGGCACGCCGCCGTGCGCCTGGAGGATAACTTGATATCGTGCGCCGGGATAACTATCAGGCAGCTGCGAATCGTTTTCGATGACGAGTCCTCGATCGCGCTGCGCGACGGGAGCGAGGCTTTGCGCCCCCAGCACGGTTGCCTGGGCCCAGCCGGCTGGGCAAACAGCCAGCATCATGGCTGACGCGATGGTAACCAAAACTCCAGGCCAAATCCGTCGAGGTTTCACCATGTTCTCTATACCCTGTGCCATGACTGGTTCCGGCAGCCCACTCTCTACCCTCTACTCTTGCTACTCTGGCATAAATCGCCCGCCGCCTCCATATAAGAAAGCATCCCCGGCAGGATTTTGCAGGAGCGGCAGCCCCCTCCCCAGTCGATCCCGCCATCCCCGGCGGACCTCTAGCCACCGGAATATACAATGCCGTCGGCTTTTTGATGCTCCTGAGGAGTGCAGAGAGCGTTCGCAAGAAGGATATATGAGGGTTTCGATCACGGAAGTCACATTGACTCGGATTCGAATTTTCTGAAAAACTATCCCCTCGGAGCCGGCTGGGGTCCGTGTCCAACTGGCCCAAGTAGCGGAAACATGGAACTGCTGCTGAATCTCGCGTGGCTGCTTCTGGCGTTGCCGGCCTGTTGGCTGTGGCGCCGTCGCGACCCCGCGTGCAAATTGAGTTCGTTTCAGTGCCTGCTGGCCCTGGCCTGCGTGTTGGTGATCCTGTTTCCGGTCATTTCTGCCACCGACGATCTGGTCGCCATGCGGACGGAAATGGAAGAATCACCCGCCAGCAAACGCAGCCTGCATCAGGCGAGCGGCGATAAGGCTTCCATTTGGAACGTCCGCTGGCAGGGTCCGGCCGCGCTGACACCGACCGCCCGCGTATTTGTTGCGAACCACGAGGGCCGGCAGCCGCTGTCGAACTCGTCTCTATTTCCGCCCGATGCGCCCGCTGTCGAACGGTCTGGGCGCGCTCCGCCTCGATTCCTCTGCGTGTAGTTCGCGGACTCGCCGGCCAGTTGTAGAGACAACTACAGGCGATGTTTCTCCTTTTACCTGGCTTTTACAGAGAGATCCTAAGATTCAGGACCGATCCGGAGTGTGATCGGGACAGGCCGACCACACGGATTCGGCTGCTCTGTTGCGGAGTTACGAATGCGCAGGACAAGCTGGCGCAGAACAACCCGGCGAGGTTTCGCTTTTCTGCTGGCCATGGGCATCGCTGCGACCATGGCTGCCCAGACGTCTGCGCCCGCCCCTGCGCCGCAACCGCAGCTTTGGACCTGGGACCAGGTGAAGAACATCTTCGAGTCGAACAACACGACCCTGCTGGCTGGACGGCTGAACATCGACGAACTGAAAGCCGAGGAAATCACGGCGTTCCTACGGCCGAACCCGCAGTTTTCGCTGACCGTGGACGGCACCCAGATCGCTCCCAGTCATGGTGAGTGGAAGCCCTTTGCCGGAACGTTTGAAGTTCCCGGCGTGAGCCAGTTGTTTGAGCGCCGCAACAAACGCCATCTGCGCCTTGAAGTCGCCAAGCAAGGCACCGCCGTCGGCAGGGCCCAGCAAGACGATCTCGACCGCAACCTGATCTTCAACCTGCGCAACGCTTTCGTCGGTGTCCTCCAGGCCAAGGCGGCGTTGAAGCTGGCGCAGGCCGACCTGGACTACTACGACCACGTGCTCCAGATCAGCCGCGACCGTTTCCAAGCCGGAGACCTGGCGCAGATCGATCTTGACCGGCTCGAGTTGCAGCGGCTGCAGTACGAATCGGATCTGCAGGCTGCGCTGGTCAACCTGCGCACCACCAAGATCAATCTGCTGGCGCTGCTCGACGACCGCCGGCCCGTCGACAGCTTCGACGTCGAAGGAACCTACGATTTCAACGAGGACATTCTCGCCCTCGACGACTACCGCAAAGACGCTCTCGACGCTCGTCCCGACCTGAAAGCCGCAGTGCTCTCGTTGCAGCAGGCTGAAACCAGCTACAAGCTGGCCGAGGCCAACGGCTCGACCGATCCAACTCTGAGCGCGTGGTATACGCACAACGCATCCGATAACAATCCGCTGGCCACGAACACTTTGGGCGTGAGTGTGAGCGTCCCGCTTCGGGTTTTTGATCGCAACCAGGGCGAAAAGCTGCGCACGAAAATCGACATCCAGCGCAACGAGAAACTGCGCCAGGGCGTCGAAACCCAGGTTTACAGCGACGTCGATTCCGCCTACGCCCTGCTGGACAGCAACATTATTTTGCTCAAGCCCTACAAGAGCAAATATCTCGCGCAGGCCGTGCGCGTGCGGGACACGGTTTTCTTTTCCTACCAGCACGGCGGAGCATCGCTGCTCGATTTCCTGAACGCCGAGAGCGACTACCGCACGGTGCAGCTGAACTACGTGAATCTGGTGGGGACGTATTTAACGTCGGCCGCACAGCTGAATCTGGCCGTCGGCCGCGAGGTCATCCCATGAGGAATGATTTTGAACGTGTAGGGGCGGACGCATTCGTCCGCCCGAATGTAGGGACAGCCACCCTCGGCTGTCCAATCGAGCAAAGCTCGACGGCTCTGCAGACTGCAGGCAGCAGATTCAGACCTGCACTTGTGCTGGCCTGCGCGCTAGCGCTTGCTTTCGCCGGCTGCAGCAGCAAGCCCGACCAGAACGCCGAGGCCCCGCCCAAGGCCGCGGTCGAGACCGAACTCGATGCCAACAACTTCACTGTCGACCACCCCGATCGTTTTCCGCTGGCAGCTGCCGTGGAGCACAAATCCGTGCCTGCCCTGAACGTCACCGGCGTGGTACAGCCGGACATTGCTCGCGCCGTGCCGGTGATCTCGATCGCCACTGGCCGGGTGGTCGAGATCAAAGCTCGCCTCGGCGACACTGTGGAAAAAGGCCAGCTCCTGCTGCGGGTACGCAGCAGCGACGTCTCCGGCGCCTACCAGACGTACCTGAAGGCAGAAAACGACGAGCGCCTGGCGCGGATTCAGCTGGAGCGCGCTCAGACCCTCTACGACAAGGGCGCCATCGCCAAGAGCGCGCTCGAACAAGCCGACGATACCGAAGCCGACGCCAAAGCCGACCTGACCGCGGCGCTTGAACAACTCCGTCTGCTGGGCATCGACAAAGGCCACCCTTCCGGCATCGTCGACATTACCGCGCCGATCTCGGGCGTCATCACCGATCAGGAAGTCACCAACGCCAGCGGCGTACAAGGACTCTCAGGGCCGAACCCGTTCACGATTTCTGATCTCTCTTACGTCTGGATCGTCTGTGACGTTTATGAAAATGATCTCGATGCGGTGCACGTCGGCCAGTACGCCGACATTCATCTGAACGCTTATCCCAACGAAGCGCTCAAGGGACGCGTCGACAATATCCTGCCTACTCTCGATCCCAACCTCCGCACCGCCAAAGTTCGGCTTGAGGTGAAGAATCCCGGGATGATGCGCATCGGCATGTTCGCCACGGCCACGTTCTACGGCAAGCAGCCAGAGACGCGCTCCGCCGTGCCGGCGACCGCGGTGCTGCACCTGCACGATCGCGAGTGGGTGTACACGCCGCTTGGGAGCGGGCATTTCAAGCGCGTCGAAGTGGTTACCGGCAACATGCTGCCGGACAAGAACCAGGAGATCGTTTCTGGCCTCAAGCCCGGCGATCAGGTGGTGTCGAACGCTCTCGATTTGCAGAACACGGTGGAGCAATAACCATGAATGCAGAAGAGAGAAGTAAGAATGCAGAAGTGAAAAACCAGACTGCGCGCTTTTACTTCCACATTCTGCATTCTGACTTCTGACTTGTACTGAGAACTGATTCCAAATGATTCGCCGCGTCGTCGATTTCGCCCTCGGCAACCGCCTCCTGATCCTGGGGTTTGCCTTGCTGCTGTTCGCCTGGGGCATCGTCTCGTTCCACAACCTGCCGATCGAAGCCTATCCCGACGTGGCCGACAACTACGTCGAGATCATCACCCAGTGGCCGGGCATCTCCGCCGAACAAATCGAGCAGCAGGTCACGATTCCGCTGGAAGTGGCCATGAACGGTATCCCTGGTGTGGTCCACCTGCGGTCGTTCTCACTCTTCGGCCTCTCCGACCTGAAGCTGATCTTCGAGGACGGCACCGACAACGCCTGGAACCGCGAGCGCGTGCTGGAGCGCTTGAGCCAGGTCACGCTGCCGCCCAGCGTCGTGCCCCAGATGGGCACCGACTGGAGCCCCGTCGGCCAGATCTATTTCTTTACCTTACACAGCACCAATCCCAAATATGACGCGATGGAGCTTAAGTCCATCGAAGACTGGGTCGTCGAAAAAAATCTCAAGTCGGTTCCAGACATCGTCGACGTGGCCAGCTTCGGCGGGCCCACGCGCGAATATCAGGTGCGGCTCGATCCCGACAAACTGGTTTCCTATGGCCTGAGCCTCGCCCAGGTCGAGCAGCAACTCACCAACAACAACGCCAATGCCGGCGGCAGCTTCATCCAGGCTGGCTTGCAGCAGATTAACGTGCGCGAGGTGGGACTGGTCGATCGTGTTCACGACATCAAAGAAACCGTCATTCTGACCAAGAACGGCACGCCGCTTCGCATGAAGGACATCGCTGTCGTCGCGCAGGGGCCGAAGATCCGCCTCGGCCAGTTCGCCCGCGCATGCAGCTACTGCCCTTACGGCCCTAATGGTGCCATCCGGCATGAAGATGGAAAGATCATCGACAACGACGACGTCGTGTCCGGCATCGCGCTGCTGCGCAAGGGTGCGCCCGCCGATCCGGCGCTCAAGGCTCTGGAAGCGAAAATTCAGGAAATGAACGATCACATCCTGCCCAAAGGCGTGAAGATCGTTCCCTTCATCAACCGCAGCGACCTGGTTCACTTCACCAGCCATACCGTGCTGCACAACCTGACCGAGGGCATGATCCTGGTCTCGATCATCCTCTTCCTGTTCCTCGGCAATGTGCGCGGCGCGCTGATCGTGGCCGCGACCATTCCATTTTCGCTGTTGTTTGCCTCCATCTGTCTCGATCTGAAACAGGTCCCCGCCAACCTGCTCTCGCTGGGCGCACTCGACTTCGGCATGGTGGTCGATGGCGCGGTGGTGATGATCGAAAACATCGTTCGCCACATGAGCTTCTCGCGGGGCACGGAAACGCCCCTCGAGCGAATCGGTGAAGCCGCGCATGAAGTGCAGCGCCCGGTGTTCTACGCTATTGGCATCATCATTACCGCGTACTTGCCGATCTTCACGCTGCAACGGGTGGAGGGCCGCCTGTTTCAGCCCATGGCCTGGACAGTCGCCTTTGCCCTCCTGGGTGCGCTGATCTTCTCCATGCTGATTGCGCCCGTTCTGGCCAGCTTTGCCTTCGCCAAAGGGGCGAAAGAATGGCACAACCCAATCATGTATTTCCTGACCGAGCGCTACCGCAGTGCGGTGCGCTGGGCCATCCGCCATCGCGCAGTCACGATCGGCGTGGCGCTGTTCGGAGTGGCTCTGGGGATGTATCTGGCATTCAGCGGCGTGATCGGCTCGGAGTTTCTTCCCCACCTGGATGAAGGAGCGCTCTGGGTCCGCGGCACGCTAGCGCCCTCGACCGGCCCCGATGAAGGCATCCGTGTCGCGAACCAGGCTCGGGTGGTGCTTTGCTCGTTCCCGGAGGTGCCGCAGTGCACCAGCCAGGTCGGCCGCCCTGATGACGGGACCGACACCACCGGATTCTTCAATACCGAATACTTTGTCGACCTGAAGCCCAAGGAGGAGTGGCGGCCGATCTTCCACGAAAACAAGGACGAGTTGATCGCGGCTATGCAGCGCGAACTCGACAAGATCCCCGGCGCAGTGTGGGGATTCTCCCAGCCCATTGAAGACAACATGGAAGAGGCGGTCAGCGGCGTGAAGGGAGAGCTTGCCACCAAAGTCTTTGGGGACGATCTGCACACGCTCGAAGACAAAGCCGACCAGATCGTGACCGTCATGCGTAAGGTCCAGGGCATTGAGGATCTGGGAGTTTTTCGAGTGCTGGGCCAGCCTAACATGAACATCAGCGTCGACCGGGACGCCGCCGCCCGCTATCAGATCAACGTCGCCGACGTGCAGGATGCCATTCAGACTGCCGTTGGCGGCAACGCTCTCACGCAGGTGCTGCAGGGAGAGGCGAGATACGATCTGGTTCTGCGCTACCTACCGCAGTATCGCGACACCAGAGAAGCGATCGAGAGAATTCGTCTGCTCTCGCCCAGCGGCGAGCGCGTATCCCTGGCGCAACTTTGCAAGACCGAACTGAAAGACGGCGGCTCCGAGATCTATCGCGAAGGCAACCAGCGTTACATCGCCATCAAGTACAGCGTGCGCGGCCGCGACCTGGGCAGCGCGGTCGAGGAAGCGATCAGCAAAGTCGGCCAGCAGGTCCAGCTGCCGACTGGGTATCACCTGAAGTGGGAAGGCGAGTATGCCAGCCAGAAGCGCGCGAATCAGCGGCTGCTGATCGTGCTGCCCATCACGATTCTCATCATTTTCATTATCCTGTACACGATGTTCAAGTCGTTCAAGTGGGCGCTCCTGATCATGGCTAACGTCGCCATCGCGCCCATCGGCGGCCTGCTGGCCCTTCTGCTGACAGGGACGAACTTCAGCGTCTCCTCCGGCGTGGGATTTCTCGCCTTGTTCGGCGTGTGCGTGCAAACCGGCGTGATCATGCTGGAATACATCAACCAGCTGCGGGTGCGGCGCTACACCATCGAAGACGCAGCCGTCGAGGGAGCCGAGTTGCGACTGCGCCCCATCATGATGACCATGCTGGTGGCGACCCTGGGATTGCTGCCGGCCGCCATGTCGCACGCCATCGGCTCCGACTCGCAGCGTCCCTTTGCCATCGTCATCGTCGGCGGCCTGGTGGCCGCCCTGGCGATGAGCATCTTCCTGCTGCCAACTCTTTACGTCTGGGTAGCCTCAGACCACGATGTCCTGCCCTCCGCCGAACCCGGCTTCGCCGAAGGCGAGCACGTGGATTGAGTGCCCTTTGAGATCAAAGCTTCGAGCAGCCTTTGCAATAATCGGACCGCCGAGATGCTAGGGGAGCAGGTCCTCATCCCACTTTTCGACGCTTGAGGGAACGGAACCTTTGAGCAGGGCAGCGAGAGCTTCCACAGTCTTGCGGGCGTCTCCGATCGGGTAGTAGAACGCCTCCCAGTTGTCGCTGTCCTCGCCATCGTGGTTGGCGATGATATGCTGGAAGCGCCAGGCCTCTTTCATCTCGCGATAGGCGCTGCCAGCGCGAGTCTTGATGTCCTCCAGATCTTTGGCCGAGAGCTCTTGTTTCTGGCGGTGTGTCCGGCGCAGCAGCTTGTGGCGCATCACGTCGGTGACGAAGTCGGGAAGCGATAGGTTCCGTTCCGCAACCTTCAAATAGACAATCTCCTCGCGCGAAAGCGGCGAGACAAATATGCTAAGCCGGTTTACGGCAGCGAGACGAGGATGCATCTGCAGTGCGAGTCCGACAAACGGACTGCCTTCGAAGAAAACGTCGCTGTGTTCAAGCGAGGACTCGAGTTGCTCCACGTCCACGGCCTGCACGTCGCTGCGTACTTCGAGGACGGCGTACCGGCTCTCCGACCCCAACGACTCCACCTGTGCTCGGGTGCGAAAGTGGTAGTCCACGCCATCGATTTCGCCCGGACGCGGGTGACGGCTATTGAACAGGACAAGCTTGCGAAGTTGTGTCGACAGCTCGGGATAGAACTTAGCCAGCGACTTATGGAGTGGAGTCTTGCCGACACAGGATGGCCCGCTGACAATCACCAGACGACCGGGTCGATGAGGATTCGTCATGGGCAGGTCGGAAGAGGATAACGCGGCACGGGGAAAACGGCGGGAGAAAAAAATAAGAGTTCCGAGGTGGTGTGGGATCCATTCCTCTCGGCCAGTAGCTCGCTTCTGACCCTCGCTCGACCTGCTCTCAGCTCTGCCCTTGCGAGGCTGCGCTGCGCGATCTCTGCTTGGGCT
>Ga0208044_1000058_pt1 | contig 126561 bp, 114 predicted proteins | sample Sb_taG_8_FD_187712 | JGI IMG/M metagenome (GOLD analysis project Ga0208044, IMG submission 187712) | Peat soil microbial communities from Weissenstadt, Germany - Sb_50d_c_BC metaG (SPAdes) (version 2) | ecosystem: Environmental > Terrestrial > Soil > Wetlands > Peat | place: Germany...
AGGTTGGGACCTCACAGCCTTCTTCGCAGATGCGGGCGCTGCCCTCACACTTGTAGCGCGGGCTGCGGCGCTTTTCCGCCCCCTGGAAGTGTTCCTGCACATTGCCGTTGGCCGCGGGGGCGGCCGTGCCCGCGCTTGCCTCATGCGCCGGTGCAGCCGCGGTCGCGGCTTCGGCAGCGATCGATTGTTTCAGGGCCGTCAGATAAGCGATGCCTTCGTTTTCCTGTTCCATTGCGCCTTTGCGCGGATCAGTTCCGCATCCATGCCAAATTGAGCGCCCCCATCTCGGTGCTGTGACCAGGCGAGTCTGTGCCGGGAACGCTGCTGTCTCTATCGGAAGAAAAATGGGTCTGGATTAGAAGAACGGGCAGGGAAGCGGGATGAGGCCTTCTTAATCCTGATTCTGAGCTGAGCCCGAAGACGCTGCCGCCACGCTGCTCCGCCGGGCCACCTGCCGAATGTGACTCCACAGCTCGTCGCGTCCCGCGCCCGTCTTGGCCGAGAAAGGCACGAGCCGGGCCACAGGATATTCCCCGGTCAAGGTTCGAAGCGCGTTATGCAGCTGGTTGTTGGACAGCCGGTCGCTCTTGGTTGCGACCAGGAGGAACTCGAGGCCTGCCGCACTGAGGAAGTCGAGCAATTGACGATCCGCGGGCTGGGGGGGAACGTTGACGTCGATCAGGGCCACGCACAAGGCCAGCGTGGGACGCTCCTGGAGGTAGGGCTCGATGAACTTCGGCCACTCCTGGGAGATTTCGCGCGCGATCTTGGCGTACCCGTAGCCCGGAAGGTCGGCGAAGATCAGCTCTGGCCGCGGCTTTCCCGGCCAACGAATTTCGAAGAAGTTGATGCTGCGGGTGCGTCCGGGCGTGGAACTGGTGCGGGCCAGCTTTTGGCCGACCAGGGAATTGATCACGCTGGATTTGCCCACGTTGGAGCGGCCAAGAAAGGCGACCTCCGGCAGATGAGGAGCAGGGAAGTGGGCCGCGTCGGTGGCCGCCGCGAGAAACCGTGCCAGAACCCTCATGCTCCAGTGTGCAATGTGAGGCGAGGCGTTGGCAAGAGCAAGAAATGCAAGGGTGTAGGGGAGTGACCTGATCTGTGACCGAAATCACAATCTCAAGCGACCCTTGTCACTGTCGCAAAGGGGTCCCCAATCCTTTAATAGGACAGCGGTCAAAACCGGCGCAGAGCGGCGCCAGCCGCAAGATTCCGACCAAGAGGTTGAGCCATGGCCAACGACGACGTTGTGAAATGTCCACTGTGCGGCGGATTCACCCACATCGAGAACCCCGATCTGCTGGCAGCTGTGCGGACCCCCGCCCTGCGCGAGCAGATCGAGCGCTACATTGCGGAACTGCTGAAGTCGCCGGTAGAAGACCTGGCCTCGGTCGGTGCCACGCAGGCGGGGCGCGATTTCCAGAAAGACGTTCACAGCTGGAATCCGTGCGTCCCCATGTGGCGGAGAAGTCCGAAAGAGTAGGTTGCCGTTCGTGGTCCGGCAAAGCGAAAAGACGGAAGACGATTCTGCACAGGTTCGGAGAAGCAACAAGAAAGGCGTGCATCCATGAAAGCCAAGAAGATTCTGATTCTGGGCGCGGCGGGAAGAGATTTTCACAACTTCAACGTAATCTTTCGAGGCAATGCCGACTACAACGTGGTCGGGTTTACGGCGACCCAGATTCCGGGCATCGCCAACCGCCGCTATCCCACGGAACTGGCCGGCCCGCTCTATCCCGCGGGCATTCCCATCTTCGAGGAGAACGATCTGGAGCGCCTGGTCGAGGAGCACGAAGTCGATGCCGTCGTGTTCTCCTACAGTGACATTTCCCATCAGAACCTGATGCACCTGGCCAGCCGCGTCGCCGCCACCAGAGCTGACTTCTGGCTGCTCAGCTCGCGGCGCACCGAGCTTAAAGCGTCGGTGCCCGTGGTTTCCATCTGCGCCGTGCGCACCGGCTGCGGCAAGAGCCCGCTCGGCCGGCTGGTGACCTCGGAACTGCGCCGGGAGGGCTGGAAGCCTGTGGTTGTGCGCCATCCCATGCCTTATGGCGATCTGGCGGTGCAGGCTGTGCAGCGCTTCGCCGTCGTCGAGGATCTGGACAGCCAGCTATGCACCATCGAGGAGCGCGAGGAATACGAGCCGCATCTCCGCGAGGGCACGGTCGTTTATGCCGGCGTGGACTACGGCCGAATCCTGCGCCAGGCGGAGAAGGAAGCCGACATCATCATTTGGGATGGCGGCAACAACGACACGCCGTTCTACGCCTCCGATCTGGAGATCGTGGTCTGCGACCCGCACCGCCCCGGCCATGAACTCGCTTACTATCCCGGAGAAGTCAATCTGCGCCGCGCCCACGTCGTCGTCATCAACAAGGTAGACACGGCCGCGCCGCAGGATGTCGAGACCGTGCGCCGCAACATCCGCATCAGTAATCCAAAAGCTCAGGTCGTCGAGACCGCCTGCCGCGTCGCCGTTTCCGCGCCGGAATTGGTGAAGGGACGCAGCGTGCTGGTGGTCGAGGACGGTCCCACGCTCACCCACGGCGAAATGCCTTACGGCGCGGGAGTCGTGGCCGCGCGGCAGTGTGGAGCGGCCGAACTGGTCGATCCCCGGCCTTACGCCGTCGGCTCCATGCGTTGGACTTACGAGCACTATCCGCATCTGACCAGCCTGCTTCCAGCCATGGGCTACAGCGCCATCCAGCGCCATGAGTTGGAGGAGACCATCAATCGCGTGCCCTGTGATCTGGTGCTGGTCGCAACCCCGATCGACCTGGGTCACTTGATCAAGCTGAACAAGCCCGCCCTGCGCGTGACCTATGAGGTTGAGGATCTGACTCATCCCGGGCTGGCTGAGATTCTCGCTCGCTTCACCCGGGAGCATTCCGGAGTGGGGGTTTAGGCTACGACTACACGCTCAGCACACGGAGTGACCGCAATCACTGCTCGCCCAGCGGCCGGGGCATATACCCAGAGCTGTGGAGTCTCTCTAGCGGCTGAGGTTCCGGCCGCGCGGAGGTGTGCTATGTCCACCGTCCAGCAGGCTGTCCGCATCTCCCTGAAAAACATTCTGTTTCCCACCGATTTCTCGGCGGCGTCGAATGCCGCGCTGCCCTTCGCCCTGGCTCTGGCGCGAGTCTATGGCTCGACCATCGTCATCGCGCACGTACTGCCGGCGGAGCCGCATCTGCAGGTAACGCTCGATCGACTGCCTGCCGACGACGATCGCGCCTGGCACGCCACCCAGGCCCGGCTGGTCGAGTTTACGCACGATCGCGCCTTCGGGGATACGCCGTGTAAGATTGCCCTCGAACGCGGCGATCTGGACGACGTCATTCCGGATCTGATCCGCGAACAGGCGGCCGATCTGGTTGTCCTGGGAACGCATGGCCGGCGTGGCGTCAGCAAAATGGTGCTGGGCTCGGGCGCAGAGAAAATCTACCGCTCGGCCACCTGCCCGGTTCTGACCGTGGGCCCCAAGGCCCACGAACTAGCCCAGGACTGGAAGCTGCGCCGCATCTTGTGTCCCGTCGATCTGGCCGAAGATCCCGAACCTGCCTTGCACTACGCCCTGTCCCTGGCTGAGGAACATCAGGCGGAGTTCGTCGTGATGCAAGCGGTACCGTTGGTGCCCTGGCAGCGCCGCGCGGCGGTGGAACAGCAAGTGCGCCGCGACCTGGAGTGCCTCATTCCGGAGCCCGCAAAAGACTGGTGTGTGCCAGAATGCATCGTGCGCTGGGAGCATCCGGCGGAGGCCATTCTGCATACCGCGAGTGAAGAGGACGCCGACCTGATCGTGATGGGCGTGCGCCGCGCGCGGGCTGCGGGATTCTCCACCCATCTGCCGTGGCCGGTCGCCTCGGAAGTAGTCAGCCGGGCGCGCTGCCCGGTGCTGACGGTTCGAATTTGAGTTGGAAGCGCCGCCATGCGGCGCCAAAGAAATTACGGAGGCAGTCATGTTAGTCAACAAGCAGCAGGCCCTCGATTATCACTTTGGGGCTCGTCCGGGAAAGATCGAAGTTGTACCCACCAAGCCCTGCCGCACGCAGCGCGATCTGAGCCTGGCCTATACGCCGGGCGTTGCCGAGCCCTGTCTGGAGATTGAGAAGAATCCGCACGACGCCTACAAATACACGGGCCGGGGCAACCTCGTCGCGGTGCTGAGCAACGGAACCGCTGTGCTCGGCCTGGGCGACATTGGTGCGCTCGCCGGCAAGCCGGTCATGGAAGGGAAGGCGGTGCTGTTCAAGCGCTTCGCCGACGTCGATGTTTTCGACATCGAGGTCGACAGCCACAATCCCGACGAGATCATCAAGCTCTGCCAGTTGCTCGAGCCGACCTTCGGCGGCATCAATCTGGAAGACATCAAGGCGCCCGATTGCTTCTACATCGAAGAGACGCTGCGCAAGACCATGAAGATCCCCGTCTTCCATGACGACCAGCACGGCACCGCGATCATCTCCGGCGCGGCACTGCTCAACGCCCTCGAAGTGGTCGGAAAAGATATCCGCAAGGTGAAAGTGGTCTTCAACGGCGCCGGGGCGGCGGGCATTGCCTGCGCCGAGCATTATGTCCGCCTGGGCGTCAAGCGCGAGAACATCATCCTTTGCGACACCAAGGGTGTGGTCTACAAGGGCCGCAAGGACGGCATGAACAAGTACAAAGAAGCCTTCGCGGTCGAGACCGACCGGCGCACGCTGGCTGAAGCTCTGGTCGGCGCTGACGTCTTTGCCGGGCTGTCGGTGAAAGGCGCTCTCACGCAGGATATGGTCCGCTCCATGGCGCCGGACCCGGTCGTCTTCGCCATGGCGAATCCTGATCCTGAAATCACTTATGAAGACGCCAAGGCCGCGCGCCCCGACGTCATCATCGCCACCGGACGCTCCGACTATCCCAACCAGGTCAACAACGTGCTGGGATTCCCCTTCATCTTCCGCGGCGCTCTCGACGTCCGCGCTACGGCCATCAACGAAGAAATGAAGCTGGCGGCCACACACGCTCTCGCCAATCTGACGAAAGAAGACGTTCCCGATTCCGTTTGCCGCGCCTATGGCGTGCAGCGGCTGCAGTTCGGCCGCGAGTATCTGATCCCCAAACCGTTCGATCCGCGCGTGCTGATGTGGGAAGCCTCGGCCGTGGCCGAAGCCGCCATGCGTACCGGTGTGGCGCAGGAGCCGGTCGATCTCGAAACCTACCGCGGCCAGCTGGAACGCAGACTGGGCAAGGCCTACGAAGTCTCGCGCACCATGATTCACAAAGCGCAAGTCAGTCCCAAGGATGTGGTGTTCCCGGAGGGCGACAACGAGAAGATCCTGCGGGCGGCGCACACGCTGGTCGACGAGAAGATTGCCAATCCCATTCTGGTGGGCGACGCCGAAAAGGTTCGCACCCGAGCCCGCGAGCTGTGCCTCGATCTGGACGGCATGCAGATTGTCGATCCGGCGACCTCGGACCATCGCGAGTCCTACGCGCTGGAGCTGTTCAATCTGCGCCAGCGCCGGGGCCTCACGCTGGAGGAGGCGCACACGCTCATCGGCGATCGCAACGTGTTTGGCTCCATGATGGTGCGCATGGGCGATGCGGACGCGCTGGTTTCCGGCGTGACCCAGCACTTTTCCGAGACTATCCGCCCGGCACTGCAGATCGTGCGCATGCGCGAAGGCCTGCACCGGGTCTCCGGCTGCTACGCCATGATCACGCGCAAGGGCGAAGTCTTCTTCCTGGCCGACACCAGCGTGAACATCGAGCCCACGGCCGAAGATCTGGTCGAAATCGCACTGTGCACGGCGCACATGGCGCGGCGCTTCGATGTCAGCCCGCGCATAGCCATGCTGTCGTTCTCCAGCTTCGGCAGTGTCGACCACCCCATCTGCGCCAAGGTGCGCCGGGCGGTCGAGTTGCTGCATCAGGCCGATCCCACGCTCATCGTCGACGGCGAAATCGCCGCCGATGACGCGGTGTCTCCGGAAGTCATCGAACAGCAATATCCGTTCAGCGCGCTGAAGGGCGGAGCCAACGTGCTCATCTTCCCCGACCTGACCTCGGCCAACATTGCCACCAAACTGCTGGCCAAGATTGGCGGCGGGGAAGTCATCGGCCCCATGCTGATGGGCATGAGCCGTCCGGTGCACGTGCTGCAACGCACGGCGACGGTGGAGGACATCGTCAACGTGTCTGCCATCGCCGTGGTCGACGCGCAGGAAAACGATACCTACGCCCACCCGCACGTTCATGTATCGCTCGAGCCGGAACTGGTGGGTGAAGACTGATAAGCTAAAGTAGCGCCGCCGTCCCGGCGGCTGTTGTGGTGGCGTCCCGCCGCCACCGCGAGGGCGAGATGCCCTCGCGACAGCCGGCAGGATGCCGGCGCTACCCAGGAAGGGTACCGGCACCACGGCTGGCGTGGCAGGCTCGCATTGCCTGCAGCTTTGAAAGGACGCGGCTTCAAGCCGCGCCGTCTGCGCGAAGAGGAAAGAAGGGGCTTTAGCCCCTGAGGCACTCATCCATGTCGACGCTTTGGAAGTCGCGCTACGCGCAACGCACGCTGGGCATCAAGAGTTCCGCCATCCGTGAGCTGCTGAAGGTCACGCAAAAGCCCGAGATCATCTCCTTCGGCGGCGGACTGCCCGCACCCGACGTCTTTCCCGTGAAGCGCTTCGAAGAAGCTTGTCACAAAGTCCTGACTGAGCACGGTCCGCAGGCTCTGCAATACGGTCCCACCGAGGGCTACCCGCCGTTGCGCGAGATGATTGCGCGCAACATCGCGCGCTACGGCATCCTGGCCAAGCCGGAGAACGTCCTGATCACCTCCGGGTCGCAGCAGGCGCTCGATCTGATCGGCAAGCTGCTCATCAATCGCGGCGACCGCATCCTGGTCGAAGCCCCGACCTACCTCGGTGCCCTGCAGGCTTTCAACGTCTACGGCGCGCAGTATGTTTCCGTTCCGGTCGATGACGACGGCCTGCTGACCGACCAGCTCGATTCCTCGCTGCGCTCTGGCCCGAAGTTCATGTATGTGCTGCCCAACTTCCAGAACCCGGCGGGAGTCACGCTGTCAGAAGGGCGGCGCCATCAACTCATTCTTCTTGCCGATCGCTACGGCATTCCCATTATTGAAGACGATCCTTACGGCCAGCTCCGCTACGAAGGCGAGCACATTGCGCCGCTGGTCGCGCTTGATCGCGAAAACCTGCGCCGCGACAACGGCTTCACTCTGGGCAACGTCATTTATCTGAGCACATTCTCGAAGACGCTGGCGCCGGGAATTCGCCTGGCATGGATCGTCGCGCCGGAAGACGTGATCAGCAAGCTGGTGCTGCTGAAGCAGGCCGCCGACCTGCACACCTCCACATTCAATCAATATGTTGCCTACGAGGTTGCCCGGGACGGCTTCCTTGACCAGCACGTCAAGCTGATTCGCCAGGTCTATCGCGAGCGCCGCGACGCCATGCTGCATTCACTCGAAGAATACTTCCCGCACGAAGTCACCTGGACCCATCCCAAAGGCGGCCTGTTCCTCTGGGTCACCATGCCGGAAGGGACCGATTCGCAGGCGCTGTTTCACGCCGCGCTGGCGGAAAACGTCGCCTTCGTTGCCGGCGACTGTTTCTACGCCAACGGCAATCACGAGGGCAGCCGCCACATGCGGCTGAACTTCTCGCACTCGAACCCGGACCTGATCCGCGAGGGAATTCGCCGCCTGTCGGTAGCGGTAAAGATGCAACTGAGAGGGAGCCATCAGTCCTCTGCTTTCAGCCATTAGCTTTCGCCGAGTGACCTCAATCACATTTCCCGGTGATGTCGGGCACCGCCAATCGGCGTGCTTCCCGTCACACTGAGCTTGCATGATGGTCCGGCCACACCGGCCGGGAGGTGCTTTATGCCGGTCACGATCCTCATCATCCTGATAGTCCTCGCCTTGGCCGGGGGTCTGTTCGTGATTCGCGCCATCCCCGGGGTGCGGGCATACTTCAACTTCCGGGGAAAACGCCTGATCACCTGCCCCGAGTCGCATACGCCCGAAGCGGTTGAAGTCGCCGCCAAGGAGGCTGCCCTCGGCGCCTTCCTCAACGAGCCGGTCCTCCGGCTCACCGAGTGCTCGCGCTGGCCCGAACGGCAGGACTGCGGCCAGGAATGTCTCAAACAGATCGAGATGGACCCTGCCCGCTGTTTGGTCTGGAACATTGTCGCCAAGTGGTATGAAGGGAAGAGTTGCGTGTATTGCCACAAACAAATCGGCCCGCTGCAACATCTGGATCACGTTCCGGCACTACTCGCGCCTGACCACACCACCACGGAGTGGAAGCGAATCCGGCCTGAGAACCTGCCTGAGGTCTTTGAGACTCACCGGCCGGTGTGCTGGAACTGCCATATGACGGAAACTTTCCGCCGCCTGCATCCGGAACTGGTTGTCGATAGGGAACTGGAGCCGAAGAGAATCCGGTAGCGAAGAAATTGTTGATTGATGATTGTTGATTGTTGAATGAAACCCGCCAGACAACGGGTTTGGGTTCTCATTCAACAATCAACATTCAAAATCAACAATTCACGGGTCGGCGTCTAAGGTTTGCTCCCCGTTTCGTTATCCTGGTGCTTACCCTTGAACTTGCGGCGGATATCGGGCCAGAATTCATCGAATAGATTGCCGGCCATATCGTAGCCCAACGCTATGAGGGACCGGCTCACCGTGAGCACCACTCCGCGATCGTCTTCAAAGACCGGCGTCGGAGGCGAGGTCGCCGTGGCTGGAATCGTCCGTACAACAGTCCTTCCCGGGTAGTACAAGTTCGACAGACCTCCGCTGGTGAAGGCCCCGAGGACATTGGAATAGCTGAACGACCGCTTGCCCTGGTCGGTGTGGCAGACGAATTCCTGCACCACGCCGTTCAGAAACCGCCGTTTGAAGCCGCCGTTTCCCAGCCGAAAGAATCGCGGGTCTTCCTTGAGCAGAACGGGGTAGACATAGCCACTCCAGAAGTTGGCGGAAACCTCATCCGCCAGGGACGCGCCGAAACGTTTGCCGTATCCCTGCATTCCCTGACCATAGCCGGGAAATTCGTTCACCGCCTGGCTGAATCCAGCCTGCAGGCCAACCGTTCCAATGGTGGCGGGATCGAAGGCAGACTTGACGAACAGATGGAATTTCTCGGGCGGTGTCAACGGAGAGGCATTCCAGCGGTCCGTAACCCCAAACACAGGCAACACGCCGAGCGCGCGCTGCGACTGTTCCTTCCGTTCGATCTCCCTCTCTTCCTCGGACTTGGCTCCCGCCTTGGACGGACTCTGGTTGCCCGACACCGTCGACGGCGGCCCCGATGGTGGTGCAGTCTGCTGTGCGTCAGATGAAGCGTGAAGAAGGCCCACTACGACAACGGCGACGAACAGCGCAGTCATCCGTCCTCGCGGCACGAATTTTTTCCAGGGCAATCTCACAGGCATCTAAAGGGCGCGCGCTCAGGGGTGGCGATGCAAAACGTGTGTTGCGATGTCGGGCCAGTACTCGCGAAATACATTGGTGAGAGCATCGCGCCCCATGGCCCATCCAAACTTAACGGCAAGTGCACCCACAGTGCGGTCCGACTTGGGGTAGTAGCTGATCGAGACGCCCTGGGCCATGGCTCGCCCGAATATCTCGGAGGCATTAAAAGTGTTGTGCCCGTGGTAATCGGGCGTGATTAGAATCCGGGTGGCTGCATAAATTCCACGCCCGAAGAAATTGCCGTTGCCCTCGCCCCTGGCATAGTAGCGCTCGTCCTCGTGCAGCACGGTGGGCAGGGCGAAAATGACTAAATAGTTGCCATCGGTCTTATCGAGCAAACCGCGCCAGTAGTATCTGCCATATCCCGGCAAGCCTTTCCCCAGCTTGGGATGAGCGTTCGACCCCTCCGCCAGCAGGGAGGTGATTCCCACAAAGATGAACGACGAATAGTCAAAACTGTTCTTGGTTGCGATCACGAACGCTTGCTTCGGAGTGGGAGGCGGGGGAATTGCTCCCGCGCTGACCGCACGGAAATTGGGCATCACGCCCAGGATGCGCTTGGGCTGCTGTTTTGACTCTGGAACCGATTGCGCCGCTTTCTCCGCCTTGGACTGGGCCGGGGGGCTGGCTTGCTCCGGTGGTACGGCTTGCCCGGCTTGCCCGGACTGCGGCGCCGTGTCCGGGGCCGAGGGCGATTGCGCTGTCTGCTGACCGATCGAGAGCAGCGAGAGCGTAAGTAAAACTCCGCAACAAGCGATCAATTGCGCGGATTTGATTGGCACTGACCCTCCTTCACGAAACTCGACCAGACCGAAAATCGCCACCAGACGTCCGCTCCGTCAATCGGCCGTCCTGGCGCTCCCTGTGTTAACGGCCGCCTATGCACCCGAATGACCGGTTGAAGCCTGGTCCGGACCCGACTTGTGAGACAACTTGCGATGAACATCCGGCCAGAATTCCTTCACCACAATGGTGATCGCGTCGAGGCCCACTTGGGTGGCGTAGACGCTGGCCGAATTGGTTAATGTTCGGTCGGAACCAATAAACATGTGGGGGTTCGTCGGGGTGCGGACGAAGGTGCTCTTGGGATGGTAGGAGTAGGTCGAGACCGCGGCTGCGGTGGCGGCGCCGAAAATCTCAGAGTAATTGAACTGCGTCTTTCCGGAATCGCTGCGGGTTACAAAAATCCGGCTGACCGAATATCCCACGCGCCGGGGAATCCCTCCCTGTCCCGACTGGTAGAAACGCGGGTCCTGGCGCAGGATGGAAGGAAAGGCTGCACCCACCATGAAATTTTCAACCGTGCTGTCGCCGGCTGTGGTGCCATAGCGCTTAGCGTAGCCAACCCAGCCTTGCCCGAAGGCGGGCTCACTGTTTTGGGCTTGGCTGATCCCGGCCAGGAGCCCCCACCAGGGATATTGCACATAATCGAACGTGCCCAGGGCCACGACCTTAAATTTGTCCTTAGCGCTGAGGGGAGGGAGCTTGCCGCTATTCTGCAGTGTCAGGAAATTTGGCAACGTATAGAACAGCCGGTCGCTCGACGTTCCCGCGACTTTCCCCGAGCCGCTCGTGCTCTGACCCTGCTTGTCCTTGTCCGACTGCGAGGGCTGAGCCGAAGGAGAGGGCTGACTCTGGGCTGGAGCTTGCGGCTGAGACTGCGCAGGGGCTTCGGGGCTCGAGCTCGGCGTCGTCTGCTGGGCTGCCGACAGCCCCGAAAAAAGTCCCACGACCACCAACCCGGCCACTGCTCTTAGCGCGAATTTGATCGACAATCATTCCCCCAGTGCCTGTCTGCAAGCGGTTGAAGTGTGTGTTTTTATTTTACCAATCCCGTTGGATGCGTCCTGCCGAATCCGCGCTTCTTTACGTAGCTTTACAAACTTTGGTGTGAATCCCGGGTCCTGGGAAGGGCACGACTGGAGTCGTGCCGTTAGCCCGGCTCCTTGAGGCCGGTCTGACGCAGTCAAACCCCGTCCCGGAGGGACGAATGATCGTAGCCCGCCAGTTCGCTGGCGGGACGGACGACCGACACAGAGACCCCGTACCGGAGGAATCTGTGTCGTCAACAGTCCGCGTCGTAGCCGATTGCTTCAGTAGCCGCGAAGCGGCGCAAGAATGCAGCCCACAGCTTGCCCTGAGCTTGTCGAAGGGGCGTAAGCCGTGGGTCAGAAGTGGGAAGAATATAAGCCCCGAAGGGGCGCAAGACGGGCTACGGCACCGATTCCGCAGGGACAAATGATCGTAGCCCGCCAGTTCACTGGCGGGAGAGACGACCAACACAGAGACCCCCGTGCCGGAGGCACGGCTGAAATTCGCGCGACGCATTTCAGGCGTCCCTCCGGGACGCCCTTCTCATCTCGACCGCAACCCGGCGTTGAAACGCCGGGCTATTGTCGGATGTCCCTCCGGGACATTTCGCTGGCGCACCAAGTCGCTCCCGCACCAAGTCGCCGAGAACGCGCCATCGGAACGACATCAGCGGCTGTTCATGGGCCCTCCCAGCGGTACGGTTGAATCGGGCCGGCCTCAGAAGTGCAGCCCCACCTGCATGGTCAAAGACCGCGGCGAAACATAGTGCGTGCCGCTGAACGTCGAAAGAAAGTTGTACAGCGCGTACTTGTTGGTGAAGTTGATGGCGGTAAGCTGCAGGCTCACTTTGTACTTGTCCCCATGAAACAGGTTGTCGTGCCCCACGCTCATGTCGAAGAGACTCCGGGGCGCAACACGCTGCGGGTTGTGGTCGTCATTTTCCTTACCGGGCGCCGGCACCTGCAGCAGCGTAGACCCGAATTGCGACGCCAGGCATTGGCCGAAAGCAGTGCCCGGTGTCAGCGTAGGAAGAGCCACAGTAGGGGTTGCGTGCACGCCGCTGCATGTGAACCCAGCCTGAAACTCCTGATCTGCGGTCAACGGCAGTCCGCTGATGGTGTTAATCAGATTTATGCCTGGCTGTGGGCCCTGTGCTGTAGTTATTGTGGTCGACGCGCCAGCGCATGTTGCTGTTAACGGGTTAAAGCACGGCGTCGCGCCGGCTACGAGCCCGCTGTCATAACGCCAATTGAAGCCCACCCACGGACCGCGCTTCCACGGCTGGTATTCCAGGTGAGTCGTTTCGTTGAAAAGCTCGTCATGATCGATGCGAAACGCGCCCGTAGCTGGACCAATGATGGGCAGCCCGGCGACCTGGGGCAGGAAGAATCGCGCCGCCACGCTCGACATCGTTACAAGCCCCGAGAATCCGTGGTAATTCGGCACGCTCACCCGAATCGCATAGCCGGGGATATTGGATTTGGTCCACTCGATCGGGAAGTAGATGGGCGTGGCACCGACATCGCCGAAGTCGTAGCCGTTGTGAGTGTATTTCCAAATGTAATCCCCGCTGACCACCAGATACCGGCCAAATGCCTGCTGCAGGCCGGCATGGAATTCGTTGCGGTAGCCGGGACGAATCGGGCCCGAGTTGCAAGGGACGCCCGGCGGCGGCACCAGCGTGGCCAGGAAGGGAATACTGCAGCCCGTGCTCGCGATGATCAGATTCTCGTTAAAAGGACTCTCCAGCGTGCGCGCATACGAAACGCGCAGTACCGTGTTCGTCGACTTGATGTTGTAGGCGACGCCGAGGCGAGGTTCGGCTTGCTTATCGCGGGCGAGTGCGTTGTAGAAATCGCCGCGCAGACCCACACTGAACGACCAGTTCCCCTTGGTGATCGCGTCCTGCAGGTAGAGCGCCAGTTCCTTCACGTCCGTGTGGCCGATAAATGAAAACAAAGTGCCACCGTTACGGGTCAGGTCGTGAGGAAAAAGTGTGGTGTTGAAACCTGCATTGGCAGAACCCCCGGGATCCAGAGCGCCGCCGCACTGACTCTCGCTGGTCACGGCAGGGTTGGTGTTCGGGCTTCCATTGGCATTGAAGCAGATTGGGTTCAACGTCGGATCCACGATGCCAATCTGGTCATTTTCGTCGAGAAACGTGTGCTCGTATACAGCTCCCAACTTAATATTGTGAATGCCCTTCACATACGACAGGGTCGAGCGCAGGCCGGCGTTGGTCAGCTTCCTGTTCTGTGCGACTGTCTCGCCTTGCAAATCTGGAGACAGATCATTGAAAAGGTTCGCGCTGGGATAGTAGTTGTATTGATCCCTTCGCACGAAGCCGCCAAAGGCAAACACTGTCGATGCACTGATCAGGTGCGTCCACATCGGCGCGATATTAAAAGTCTTGATTTGCGAAACCTGGTCGGTCCTGCCGAGCGGATTGCCCGCGGGGTCTGTGAGCACCCCTGCTCCGTTGACATTATGAAACTGCTGATCGAATGAGTTGGGATTCTGAAACCACGAACGGGTGTAGCCGAAATTCAGCAGAATCGAGTCCGCACTTGAGAGCTTGTAGTCGACGCGGTCGAAAAGGTTCTCCTCGTTTCCCCGGTCATTCATCACCACGAACTCTGGTGGGTCGAGGAAGCGGCCGCTGTTCAGGCCGTTCGCACTGATGAAGTTTCCCCAGTTCGCGCCGCCGTAGCCGAAGTTAAATCCAACGTTGGAAGTCCCAAAAGTACCGTACGAAGTCGTGAAGTCGCCATGAGGCGTGGTCATACCCTGGCCCGACCGCGTTGTCACGTTGATGATGAGACTCGTCTTGCCGCCATATTCGGCCGGGGGCGCGCCCTGAATCACCTCCAGCGACTGCACCGCATCCAAGGGCACCTGATTGGAGAAAACCTTGCTCTGCTGGTCGGTGATGGGCTGGCCATCAAGCGAAAAAGAGTTCTCCGCGTGGTCGCCCAGCCCGTGAAACAGACCGTTCGAATCAGCCGCAACTCCCGCCGTGGCTTGCGTGACCAGCGAACTGAGCGACGATGACTGGCTTTCGAGCGGCAGTCTGTCGAACAAGTTCTTGTCCACGTCAGTGTGAGAAATCGGATCGTTCTCAATCAAGTCTCCGCCGGCCTCGACCGTAACGGCCGTCACCGATCCCGAGACATGCAGCTTGATCGGAACGTCAATCGGCACGGAGGAACGAATCTCCACATCCTGCGCGTAAGCAGCGAATCCAGCAGCCTTTACCGTCAGGTGGTAGGGGTTCAACGGGACGTTTGGAAAACTGAACTTTCCGGAAACATCGGTAGTCGTGGAACTATCGTAGCGGCTAACCGGGTTGTCGATCTCAACTGTAGCGTTCGGGACTACGGCGCCGGTAGGATCCAAAACTGTTCCGCTGATCGACTGAGCGCCAGCTCCGACCGCTAGAAGAATTGCAATGGCAGCAATGGCGGCGACCCGCCAGGGATGAAGACTTGGCATAATGTCCTCCAGACATGTATAGGGAAATTTGCCGGCCGACAGGGGCCGGAACTGCAACTACTTACAGTTCCCTAGAGAGCAGGAGGACCACGAATGCCTAAGTCGGAGAAGTCAAACCAGGCCTTGGCGACGACGGCCTCTTCTCGCAGCAGGCGGACGGCAACAAAAACTGGCTTGGTATCAGAGGAATGCGCAGCCGGGCTGGCGCTGTGCGCCGCCACGCAAATCGAGCAGGAAGAGGCTTCGAGCTGGGTGAGGTGATTGTGGGTAGACTCCGCCGCCACCGTCAGCAACAACAGCGACAGTGCCAGCCACGCCGACCAGCGCACCCACAAACGCATGAATTCCCTGACTTCGATTCCCCAGGTTTGAAGTTAGACTCTTAAAAGCCTATAACGGTTATCCGTCCAAATGCAATTGGGAACAAGTTACGATAGGGTCCTGGCAAATTGGATGCCCCAGGAACGGAACGTTGTCATTGTCAAGACTGCGAGGGGATCATGGCAGAGCCAAGTTATGAAGAACTGAAAGCCAAGCTGGCCCAGCTGGAAAGTGAAGTCGCGACCAAGAAGCGCAGCGGCGACCTGATCTTCAAAGTCGGCGAAAAGGGCGGAGTCAGCGTCTACGGCCTCGGCCGTTTCCCCGTCACCCTGTACTATGAGCAATGGAACCGCCTGCTGGGCGCCGCCGAGGATATCAAGAAGTTCATGGAAGAGAATAAGTCCAGGCTCAAACTGAAAGAACAGGGTTGAGCCAGGACTGTCGAGCAAGCCTGTTGAGCCGTGGCTTCGATGCTCTTTCATGAAATGTTTTGTTATGACGCCGGGGCTGGCTCCGCCGGCTGCGAATCTCTGGCGCTCGCGGGTCAATGAGAGTACGATCTTAGTCCCCTGCATCCCACGGAGCCGCGAGTACGACAGGCACAGCATCCTGACTTTGTGGGCGGTACGATGACTGGTCTCGAGGCTTGTCGATGCGCGCTGGGACTCCCTCACCGAGCAACCAGGGCCGGCTCAGATCCCGGCTGAATATTCTCGCGTTCCTGCTCTGCTTCTCAGCCATATCCCTCTATCCCTCCAGCGCACGGGGACAATCGGGCTCCCAGCCTGACACGGCGCCGCCTGCCGCCCCCGCGAGTCAAACTTCGCCCACGGCTGCTTCGGAGGAGATCACTTCCCACGACGAAGCCACAACCTTCAAGGTGAACGTCAATCTCGTAGTAGTGCGGGTCGTGGTGCGGGATTCCCGGGGGAAGGCCATCGGGAATCTGCACAAGGAAGACTTTCAGCTGTTTGACAACCGCAAGCCCCAGGCGATCACGCAGTTCTCGATGGAGGAGCCCGGGATGGAGATCGCGGCCGAGCGCGCGGCCCGGGCCAAGACCGAAGAAGGCGTTCCGGCGGAAACAACTCCGCCGCCCGCCGTGCCGGAGCGCTACATCGCCTACCTTTTCGACGATGTTCATCTGGAGTTCGGCGACCTGGCGCAAGTGCGCAACGCCGCCGGCCGCCACATTGACTCCCTGCGGCCCACGGACCGGGCTGCGATCTTCTCCACTTCCGGGCAGACCGTGCTTGACTTCACCGATGACCGGGCGAAGTTGCACGCCGCGCTGCTTACCCTTCAGCCGCGCCCCATTTCCCGGCTCGGCACGGCCACCATGGAATGCTTCACACTCACCTACTACATGGCGGATCTGATCGAGAACAAGCGGGATCCGCAGGCCGTCGCTGTCGCGCTGCAGGACGCAATCTTTTGTGAGACTCAGGAGGGCATGCCGCTGGCTCTAGCCCAGCAGACCGCCCAACAACTGGTCGAGTCCACCGCGCTGGAACAGCTGAATGCGGGGAATCAGGAGAGCCATGTCTCCCTCACCGTCATCAACGATGTCATCCGTCGCATGGCGACCATGCCGGGGCAGCGGAGCGTGGTGCTGGTTTCCCCGGGATTCATCACTCCGCAACTCGAATTCGAATACAGCGATGCCATTGATCGCGCCGTGCGCGCACGAGTAGCCATCGGCGCCCTCGACGCCCGCGGGCTCTATGTACCTCCGGGTTTCGACGCCAGCGATCGCGGTCCATCCAACCCCCTGACGCAGGGACAGCGCAGTATGTACGCTACTAACGAGGCTTCCGCCGATGCCGACATCATGTCCATCCTCGCCGACGCCACCGGCGGCTCCTTCTTCCAGAACAGCAACGACTACGATGAAGGGTTCCGGCGCGTGGCCTCCGCGCCCGAATATTCCTATGTTCTCGGCTTTTCGCCGCAGAACCTCAAGCTGGACGGCAGTTTTCACAGTTTGAAGGTCAGCGTGAAGTCGCCGCCCAAATACGATGTCCAGGCCCGCCGCGGTTACTTCGCTCCCAAACACGCCGCCGATCCTGCCCAGCAAGCCAAACAGGAAATCGAAGACGCCCTCTTTTCGCAGGAAGAAGTGCGGAGTCTACCGGTGGATCTGCACACACAGTTCTTCAAGTCCACCGATGCCGACGCCAAGCTCACCGTGCTGGCGCACATCGATGTCCGCCGCCTGCACCTGCGCAAGGCCGACGGCCGGAATAGCGACGAGCTGACCGTGGTGTCGGCCATCTTCAACGGCAACGGCAGCCTGGTGCAGGGCATTCAGAAGACCGTGACCATGCATTTGAAGGATGAAACTCTGGCCACGAAGTTAGGTTCGGGCATTACCCTGAAGACCAGTTTCGATGTCAAGCCGGGAAGTTATCTGGTGCGGCTGGTGGTGCGCGATGCGGAGGCCCAGCTGGTCTCCGCGGAAAATGATGCAGTCCGGATTCCGTGAGCAGTGAGGAGGCAGTATGAAATTCCCTCGGCAAATTCTTTTCCCAATCGTCCTGGCCGTGGCAGCGCCGCTTATCGCGCAACAACCCGCCCCGGTCTCCACCGGAGAGACTCCCCTGATCAAAGCGCAGACGCGGCTGGTTCTGGTCGACACCGTCGTGACCGACAAGAAAGGCAACTACATTCGCGACCTTGAGGCCAAGGATTTCAAGGTCTGGGAAGACAACAAGGAACAGCCCATCTCCAGTTTCTCGTTCGAGGATGAGACCACGGCCCCGGCCGGCTCGCAACGCCGCTACCTGGTGTTGTTCTTCGACAACTCCACCATGGACACGGGCGATCAGGCGCGAGCGCGCCAGGCGGCCGCGAAGTTCATTGACGCCAACTCCGGCCCCAACCACCTGATGGCGATCGTCGACTTCGGCGGCTCCGTACAGATTGCCCAGAACTTCACGGCCGATGCCGACCGGTTGAAGCAGGTCGTGACTGGCCTGAAAACTTCCGCGGTCGCTCCCAATGCACCGGTGGAAGTAGCGTCGCTGACGACGCCTCCCGTGGGCTCGACGCTCGGTGTTCCCAGCCTGGGCGCAGAGGCTGACTTCGGCATCCAGACCGTGCTGCTGGCCTTGCGCAACCTGGCCAAGAATCTGTCCGGCGTGCCGGGCCGCAAGTCGCTGATCATGTTAACCGCGGGTTTCCCTTTGACCTCGGAACACATGGCAGAGCTGACGGCGGTGATCGACGCCTGTAACAAAGCGAACGTCGCGATTTATCCCATCGATGTGCGTGGTCTGGTGGCGACCGCGCCCGGCGGCGCCAGGCTGCAGCGTCCGTCGCACACTCGAACCGCGCGTTTGATCCCTGCGACCCTGAGCAGCCGTAGCGCTCCCGGCTCAACCCATCCTCACCTCTCCTACGTGTACTTCCCGGTTGCCGCCCTGCCCGGACAACACGGTGGCGGCGGCGGCGGAGGAGGAGGAGGTGGTGGCGGCCATGGCGGCGGCGGCGGAGGAGGAGGTGGTGGCGGCACCGGCGGCGGAGGTGGTGGCGGCGGTCACGGAGGTGGTGGCACCGGAGGCGGTGGCACGGGTGGTGGCGGCACCGGCGGAGGTGGAGGCAAGGGAGGCGGCGGCGGCACCGGCGGTGGCGGCACGGGCGGACACGGCGGTGTTGGTGCGGGCGGCGGTGGTTACGCGCCCGGAGTGGTGAATCCCTACACCCAGCCGCGGCAGATCGTCCCGCCGTTTCCTGACAGTGCCTCGAGCAACCAGCAGGTCCTGTTTGCGCTGGCCGATGGCACCGGCGGTTTCATGATCTACAACACCAACGACCTGCTGGGCGGCCTGGAGAAGATCGCCAAAGATCAATCGCAGTACTACAGCCTCGGCTACAAGCCGGCGGATTCGCCCGAGGGGAGCTGCCACACCATCAAGGTAAAGGTGGATCGGGGGGGCACGCAGGTTCGCGCCCGCAGCGGATACTGCAACGTGCGGCCGCGCGATCTGCTGGCTGGAAATTCGATCGAGAAGGATCTCGAGAGTCGCGCCGGCAGCGAGATGGCGGGCAGCGTTCCCGTGTCGGCCGAGGTGCCGTTCTTCTACACCTCGCCCAATACCGCCCGTGTCGATCTCGCCATGGACATCCCTTCCACGGCGGTGAAGTTCGAAAAGGAAAAGGGGAAACAGCACGCGGCCGTCAACATCCTCGGCATCGCCTATGGCGCCAATAACTCGATTGCGGCGCGCTTCAGCGATACCGTGAACTTCGACTTCGACGGCAAGAAGGAAGTGGAGAATTTCCAGAAACAACCCTACCACTATGAAAACCAGTTCGATCTGTCATCCGGGCAATACAGCCTGAGGGTGGTGTTCAGTTCGGGCAACGAAAGCTTCGGCAAAGCCGTGATCCCGCTGACCGTCGATCCCTATGACGGCAAGCAATTCAGCCTGAGCGCGGTCGCCATGAGCAACGAAATTCACCCGGCCGCCGACATGTCTACCGGCCTGGACGCGGCCCTGCTCGAGGACCGCAAGCCGCTTATCGTGCGCGGGATGCAGATTGTCCCCTCAGCCTCCGATCACTTCAAGAAGACGGACAACATCATCGTCTATCTCGAACTCTACGCTCCGATCCTGCTCAGTCCGAATCCTCCTACGATCGGAGTCGAGATGCGCGTGATCGATCGCAAGACCGGCCAGCAAAAAGTGGATACCGGAGCCAAGGACCTGACGGCCGCGACCCAGGCGGGAAATCCTGTGATTCCCCTGGGTCTGAGGGTGCCCATGGACTCGATCACTCCCGGCTCCTATCAAATCGAGCTGAGAGGATTCGACTCGAAGGGGGCGATGACTGCGTTTCACACGGCTGACTTCGAAGTCGAATAGAAAAGCTCGCGTATTTTTCTGGTTCCGTTTTCTAACGGGACCATCCAATTCGTGTAGGGCGCGCCGAGGGGCGTCATGCTGTTCAGCATCGAGCATAGAGCATGACGTGCGAAGGCGCGCTTCGCCCTGGTGTCGCTAAACACTCCCTAACAGGCTGCTGAAAACTCGCTCCGGTGCTTTGATTTTGGGTGGCGCAGCGCTTCAGCGCTGCGATAACTGGCTTATTTTCAGGACCGGCTTTAGCCGTCGAGGTCGGACTACCGGGCAGGAATTGCTTTTTCAGCAGCCTGCTAAACAAACATCCCGCGCAGAAGACGAAATATGCCTGACAGAAAGTCAACAGCCCCTAGCGCCCGCGCTGAGGCCTTCGCCAATCATCTCGGCCTGCGCTTGCCCATCCTGCTGGCGCCGATGGCAAGCGCTTGTCCTCCGTCGCTTTCGATCGCCGTCGTAGAGGCCGGCAGTCTTGGCGCGTGCGGGGCTCTCCTGATGCAGCCGGCAGAGATCGAAGCCTGGGCTGCCGAGTTTCGCCGGGGCAGTCCGGGAGGGTTTCAGATCAATCTCTGGATTCCCGATCCGCCAGCAGTACGCGATCCTGAGCTCGAACGGCGGCAGCGTGAGTTCCTTGCCGCGTGGGGTCCGCCCGTGCCTACCGAAGCCGGCGACGCGACACCCCCCGATTTTGCGGCTCAATGCCAGGCCATGCTAGCGGCGGCTCCCAAAGCGATCTCATCGATCATGGGGCTCTACCCGGCAGCGTTCGTGGCGCAGATGAAGGAGCGCGGGATTCTCTGGTTCGCTACGGCTACGACGGTGGCTGAGGCCAAAGCCGCGGAACAGGCCGGCGCCGACGCCATCGTGGCACAGGGCATGGAAGCGGGCGGACATCGCGGGACTTTTCATGCAGAGGACGCCGAGCGCCAAATGGTGGGCCTGATGTCGCTGGTGCCGCAGGTCGTGGACGCGGTCCACGTTCCCGTCATCGCTGCCGGCGGCATCGCCGATGCGCGGGGAGTTGCGGCCGCGCTGATTCTCGGTGCCAGCGCGGTCGCCATCGGCACCGGCCTTCTGCGCGCGCCCGAAGCGAAGATCCATCCGGCCTATGCCGAGCGGCTGGCCCGCAGCGAAGCCCACGAAACCATGATCACCCGCGCCTTCAGCGGGCGGCCGGGCCGCAGCGTAGCGACGGCCTATGTGCAAGCGGCAGCCGCTGCGGATGCTCCGCCAGCGCCGTATCCCGTCCAGCGCGGCCTGACGCGCGCCATGCGAGACGCAGCCCAAAAGGCTGGCGACGCCGATCGCATGCAACTGTGGGCCGGACAGTCGGCCAGGCTCGCCCGCAACGATCCGGCAGCCGCGATCATTCAACACCTGTGGCACGACGCGTGCCGGCTGTTGCCCTAGTTACTCGGGTGACGCAGAATCACCGCGCATCCTCCAGTTTCACGCTATAATCCAAATGACCGTGCCCAAGTATTCCATCGTCGTCCCCTTGCACAACGAGCAGGAGAACGTCACCGACCTCTACGATCGCCTGAAGGTGGTCATGGAAGCGCACGGCGAGAGTTTCGAAATCGTTCTCGTGGACGACGGATCGAACGACCATACCTTTCCCATGCTGCGCGAAATCGCAGCCGTCGACAGCCGCGTCACGGTAGTGAAGCTGCGCCGCAACTTCGGCCAGACCGCAGGCCTCGCCGCCGGCTTCGACCACGCGCGCGGGGAATACATCATCGCCATGGATGGCGATCTGCAGCACGATCCCGGCGACATTCCGCTGTTTCTGGAAAAAATTGCCGCCGGTTACGACATCGTCAGTGGATGGCGCAAGAATCGCGTGGACAATTTCTGGATGCGCCGCATTCCTTCCCGCGTCGCCAACTGGATGATGGCCAAAATCAGCGGCGTCGATATCCACGATTTCGGCACCACGTTCAAGTCCTACCGCCGCGACATTCTGGAACAGGTTCCGCTCTACGGCGAACTGCACCGCTTCATCCCGGCGCTGGCTTCATGGCATGGTGCGACTATTTGCGAAGTGCCCATCCGCAACGTGAACCGCGAGCGCGGAACCTCGCACTACGGCATCACCCGCACCTTCCGTGTGTTCTTCGATCTGCTGACCATTCGCTTCCTGCTGCGCTATCTGTCGCGCCCGCTGCATTTCTTCGGCGGCTTCGGGATGCTGAGCATCATGGCCGGAACCGGCGTCGTGCTCTGGCTCGGGGTAGAAAAATTCCTGCGCCACGTGCCCGTGATGGCGACGCACGGCCCGCTGATGATGGCTTCTCTCGGACTGCTGCTCGGCGGATTGAACCTGCTAGCCATCGGCCTGCTGGGAGAAATGCAAGTCCGTCACTACCACGAACCCAGCCGTCGCGCCCCCTACTCCGTAGACCGCGTCCTGCGCTCGCAAAACGAAGAGCACAGCGTCTCAGAATAATTTCCGATTTCCGATTTGCAATTGCCGATTGAAATCTAACGATCCGTGTAGGGACAGCCGCCTCGGCTGTCCAGCAAGCGCAGCGAGCGTAGCTGGTTACTTCATTCGGTCGTTCGTGACATGTAGCCCGGACGCCCTCGTCCGGGGTCGCGCGCAAAAAGCGCGCGATGAAACATCATGTCAACTCATCACTCCCACCGCGCCGCCGGCCGCCCGTTCTTCAGCCACACGATGAAATCCGTCGTCGGAGGCACACCACCCAGTTCCCGCAGCCGGGTCGCGTTCTGCCCGCGATGCCAGTGGCTGTGCATGGCTGCCTGCGTCAGCGCATGCCGCACGCTCACACGAAGCGGCGGCTGGAACCACGGAATCTCGACCGTCTCTTCCATGCGGGCTTCCTCCGCCGCGCGCACCATGGCAATCATTTCCGCGTGGCCCTGCTGCGCGTACTTCTTCAAATCCGCCATGCTGGCGAAGTCTTCAATCTTCTTGAAGCCAAACTGCGACGTGCGCGGTCCGGTCATCCACACATAGGCATATTGCACCTGATGAATGTGCAGCAGCCGCTCGCGGATGGCCTTGTCCTCCAGCGCCGCCGGATGCGCCTCAAATGCCCGCCAATGCTCCGCATCGGCCCACTCCTGATGCGCGTAAAGCTCGTCGAGATAAGTCATAGCAACTCTCAGTAACGCAGTGTCCAATAGTCTACTAGCTACCCACCTTGATGTACTCCTCTGTGCAACCCTGTGCCCCCTGTGGTTAAGGCTTTTTCCAACCACAGTGAACACAGAGGGGCACAGGGTAAAGAAGGAGGCAGGGCCGAACGGGCGTATAATTTACCGTTTGCCTTACGGGAGTTCCCCCATGGCACAGACCACCCAACACGAATTGCAGCTTGCCCACCGCATGTCGCGCCTGGGCACCGAGACTGCCTTTGAAGTTCTGAACAAAGCCCGCGCGCTGGAGCGCCAGGGCAAAAGCATCATCCATCTGGAAATCGGCGAGCCCGATTTCGACACGCCGTCGAACGTGGTCGAGGCCGGCGTCGACGCCCTGCGCAAAGGCTGGACCCACTACGGCCCCTCCGCCGGATTGCCCGAGCTGCGACAAACCATCGCTGACTACGTTAGCCGCACTCGCGGTGTGAAGGTTACCAGCGACGAAGTGGTTGTCGTCCCCGGCGGCAAGCCGATTATTTTCTTTTCGATCCTCTCGCTCATTGATGAGGGAGATGAAGTCATCTATCCCAATCCCGGCTTCCCCATCTACGAGTCGATGATCGACTACGTCGGCGGCCGGGCTGTCCCCATCCAGCTTCGCGAGGAGCGTGACTTCGCGCTCGACGTCGACGAACTGGCGTCGCTCATCAGCGACCGCACCAGGCTCGTCATCATCAATTCGCCTCAAAATCCCACGGGCGGCGTCCTCGAACGCCGCGACATCGAGCAGATCGCCCACGCCATCGGCGATCGCAACGTCATGGTGCTGTCGGACGAAATCTACAGCCGCCTGCTCTTCGACGGCGGCCAGCACTTCTCCATCATGTCCGTGCCCGGCATGCAGGAGCGCACTATCCTGCTCGACGGTTTCTCGAAAACCTACGCCATGACCGGATGGCGCATGGGTTACGGCGTCACGCGCGCCGACCTCGCCACGCACATGACCCGCCTGATGACCAACTCCAATTCCTGCACCGCCAGCTTCACCCAGGTCGCCGGGGTCGAGGCCATCAAGGGAGATCAAAGCTCGGTCGACCGCATGCGCGACGAATTCCAGCGCCGCCGCGACGTGTTCGTGGCCGGACTGAACAAGATCAAAGGTTTCTCCTGCCGCATGCCCAAAGGCGCGTTCTACGTTTTCCCCAACATCACGAAGACAGGATGGAAGTCAAAGCCGCTGGCCGACGCTCTGCTCGAGCAGGCCGGCGTGGCCGCTCTGTCAGGAACGTCATTCGGCAAGTTCGGCGAAGGCTACCTGCGCTTCAGCGTCGCCAATTCGCTGGAGAATCTGCAGCAGGCCCTCGACCGCATCGACCAGTGGACGAAGAAGAACCTCTAGACATGTAGGGACGGACGCATTCGTCCGTCCGGGGGGCGAAAGCCCGCGTTGAAATCAGGAAGTGAAGGCCGTCTCATGTTTTCTCCGCTGAAATTGCAGTACGGGCCCTTATTCCTCGTGCTTGTTCTTCTTTCTCCGGCGGCTGCGAGCGCCCAAACAAAGTCGCAAGAGATCTTTCCCGGCAAGTCGTGGACCCCCGCCTCCGCTGGGGTCGAAGCTGACTGGTCGAAAGACAAACTCGCCGCCGCCCGCGCCTACGCCGATTCGATTCAGTGTTCCGCCGCGATGATTGTCCAGGGCGGGGAAGTAGTCGACGCCTGGGGAGACATCGACAAGAAAATTGACGCCTACTCGGTTCGCAAGAGCCTTATCAGCTCGCTCTACGGAATTTACTCTGGCGAAGGTGTCATCGACATCAACCAGACCCTCGAACAGATCGGCATCGACGATACTCCCGATCCGCTTACCAAGGCGGAGAAGCAGGCGCGCGTGGTCGACCTGCTGCGGGCTCGCTCCGGCGTTTATCACCCGGTGGATTTTGAAACCGAAATCATGAAGAAGAACCGCCCAGCCCGGGGCAGCCATCCGCCGGGAACATACTTTTACTACAACAACTGGGACTACAACGTTGTGGGCACCATCTTCGAGAAGGAAACGGGAAAAAAAATCGGCGACGCCTTCTACGAGCGGATTGCCAAACCCCTCGGCATGGAAGATTTTCAGCCGGGCGACGTTTTTTACTTCGGAGGCCCCCTCTCGATCCATCGCGCTTATCACTTCGAAATCACTGCCCGCGACATGGCTCGCTTCGGCCTGCTGTACCTCCGGCATGGCCGCTGGAACGGCAAACAGATCGTGCCCGAAGCCTGGGTGGAAAAGAGCACGCATACCTCCGAAATGGTGACGGTCAATGGCATGGGCGAAGTTGGAGGCTATGAATATCTTTGGTGGGTGGAATATGGTGGCGTGCATTTTCCCGAAGCCACTCTGCCCGGCATGTTCTCTGCCCGCGGTGCCAATGGACACTATATCCTCGTCATTCCAACTCTCGACCTGGTGATCGTCACCCGCACCGATACCGATCCACCGGCTCGGGACGCCAAAACGCTTACGGAATGGGCCGACAAAGGTGTGCTCACCAAAGCCCAATTCGGTCATCTGGTGAAATTGATTCTCGACGCGCGCAGCGGCCACTGAATGCGCTCGCAGCTATGGACTCACAGACATGCCGAAGCGACAAAGCGCGCACAGTGGGCGAAGGAAAGTTTGTAAGTGACGCCGGTTCGTGTAGGGACGGACGCATTCGTCCGTCACCCGGTTCATGTAGGGACAGCCGCCCTCGGCTGTCCGGCGAGCGCAGCTCGCTGAGAGTTGAAACGCAGCCTCGATTCCAACCCCTACCCCCGCCTAGCGCTGCAAGAAGCAGACGCGATTCGTCCACTCCCAGGATGCCGCTTCGCTGATCAGGCTGCTCAAGGCCCGCACCAACGCCCCAACGTTGGACGGTGCTATGGTTTTTTCATCCACGAAAATTACACCCCCGTGATCTTGTCCTTGCTCAGTCCAGATTTTCAGCAGGGGAGGAATGGTTCGGCGATCATAGGTAACCAGAGTCAAATTCTGCCGGGCGGCGTGTTTGAGGCAAGCCGCGTCATCCTGCCCAAGGTACGCGCCTCCTTCCCATTCGGCCAGGCAATGAATCGCCATGCCGGAATGCCGTTTGCGAACACCCGCGGCGACGGCGGGTGAGATGTGTTCGTCGAGAAGGAGCTGGAGCATTTCAGCGCTTTCGGATCTTCCGCGCCACGAATACCTTCGCCTGCGGCAACATGCGCCGCACCGCGCTGAAGTCGGCCGCGGCATTTTCCGACAGAGCGGCTTCGATTTCGTCCGGAAACGCCGCCGCGTAGTTTGCCGCCGCGCCGACTTTGGCCTCCGGCCACCGCAGGTGTTTGGCAACGGCCCGGAGATTGTCCTTGTAGCTGCGCAATAAGAGGATGATCTCCCACACCGCGAGGGAGCTGCCCTGGATGCAGGCCTGCCGTCCCACGGATGAATCGCGAAAGTCGATAAAGGCAAATTCCGACCGCCGCAGTCCCTCCTCGACCAGCCGCGCACTGGCGTCGCTGGCGGTCCAGCCGTGCCGGCGCGCCATGCGCTGCAGACGCTGTCCGCTGTTGGAAGGCAGACGCATACTGACGACAACGGAACGAGTTGTATTCATGAGGCTGCTCTGTGTACAACGTAACTAGTGTAAGTATTGTAGCATGCGAGGCTAGAGCCCCCTGGTCACGTCAGATCGAGTATGCTGTACACCCACAGCGGCAGGGATTGGACCAGGCGCCCGCAACTCGCTGCCCAAAGATTTGCTATGAGAACGAAAGGTCCGAAGCCGAGTCGCCCTCACGCCCCCGGCTACGGTTTTCCCAAAGCCAAGAAAGGCTTGCTGCCGTGGTCTTGGGCCGAGCAGCGCCTGAAGAAGTCGCACAACTACTGGATCACCACGATCACCCCCACGACCGTCACTGCCGACGGCACGGAACCAGCCAAGCCTCACACCATGGTCGTCTGGGGCCTGTGGCTGGACGGACGCCTGCTATTCTCCACCGGCAGCAAGTCCCGCAAGGCCCGGAACCTCGCCGTCAATCCCCACTGCGTCGTCTGCACCGAGCGTGCGCACGAAGCGGTCATCGTCGAGGGCGTCGTCGAGATCGCCGACGTCGCCGCGCGCCGCAAACTCATCCCTGCCTACGAAAAGAAATACAAGTGGGATCTTTCCACCATGAAGGATGACTTGCTCTCCATGAAAGAACCGGTCTATGCTTTGCGCCCGCTCGTGGTGTTCGGCCTGTGGGAGAAGTACTTCCAGAGCAAATCCACGCGCTGGACATTCGACTAGGTCCATGTGGCGCGGGCGCTCCCGCCCGCGAACGCTGACCACAAGCAGCGAAGCCGACCCCTCTGCGAGATGGTTTCGAGACCTATCACCGATTTGGTGGCGAGCTTCTCGCGGGCAAGAGTGCCCGCGCCACACTTCAGAACACGCCCGGCAATAGCGCGGCAACCTGCAGGCCTGCAAAATGTTTTGTTATGTGCCCTTGTGTCACCCCATCGAGTGATTTCAATCACAGCCTACCCTGAGATCCTCGCGTAGCTTCGTCTCAGTGGATTTTGTGGGCGCTTGTGTCCTGGCGCAAAGGGGAAGCCATGGCCCTAATCGATTCTGCCACCGGGAAAGTTGTTCGCGAATACACCATTGCAGGCCTTGAAGACGCCGCCAACCTGATGCGTGGCTATGACCTGGTGGCCCTCTGCGCCGCCGGTTCCGGGCACGCAGGCGGAACCTTGTCAATCATGGACATCGCCGCCGCACTCTACCTGCGCATCGCCAACCATGATCCCAAAAACCCAGACTGGCCCGACCGCGACCGCATCATCTGGTCGACAGGCCACAAGGCCCCGAGCCTGTATCTAGGCCTGGCATTCGCCGGCTTCTGCCCCATCGACGACATTGTTACGCTGCGCAAGCTGAGCTCTCCCTATCAGGGACATCCCCACTGGCTGAAGCTGCCCGGTGTCGAAGCATCTACGGGCTCTCTCGGCCAGGGTCTGAGCATCGCCGTCGGCCTCGCGCTGGCCGCCAAACTCGACAGCAAGACGCACAAGATCTTCTGCATTATGGGCGACGGCGAACAGCAGGAGGGCCAGGTCTGGGAAGCTGCCATGGAGGCTGGTCACTACCACCTCGACAACGTGATCGGCATCATCGACTGCAATCGCCTGCAGATCGATGGCTGGGTCAAAGACGTCATGACGGTCGAGCCCCTGGCCGCCAAGTATGGCGCCTTCGGCTGGGACGTGCTGCGCATCAACGGCCACGATATGAATCAGGTTGTCGACGCGCTCGAGCAGGCCAGGGCCGTGAAGGGGCGTCCGGTCGTGATTCTGGCCGACACCGTGAAGGGCAAGGGCGTCAGCTTCATCGAAAATCAGGCAGGCTGGCACGGCAAGACGCCGAACTACGAAGAGCTGACCAAGGCGCTGGAAGAGCTCGGCCTGACGGCCCACATTCCGGTGCAGAAGCTGTTGGACAAAGCGAAGCACTATCAGACCGAAGTCGACCGCAAGCTCGAAGCTAAGATGCCGAAGTTCTCCCGCAACTACTGGTGGAATGCCGGCGACACGATGAAAGTCAAGATGGAGCCCACGCGCAAAGGCTTCGGCAAAGCGCTGTCCGATCGCGGCGACGACGAGCGCGTGGTCTGCCTGGGCCTCGACATCTCCGGATCGATTACCATCAGCGATTTCTATGCCGGCCATCCCGAGCGCAAGCCGCGCTGGATCAGCCTGGGCATCGCCGAGCAGTCGGCCACGTCGGCGGCCGCGGGCCTCGCCCGGGAAGGGAAGCTGCCGGTGCTGGGCACCTACGCCACCTTCGCCGCGGCTCGCAATCTCGACCAGATTCGCACCTCAGTGTGCTATGGCAACTTCAACGTCATGATCGCTGGCGCGCACGGCGGAGTCTCCGTCGGCCCCGACGGCGCCACCCATCAGGCCCTCGAAGACCTGTTCGCCATGGAGGGCCTGCCCAATATGTCGGTGGTCGTGCCCTGCGACATCGTGGAGACGTACAAGGCGACCAGCTATCTGCTGCTGCAACACAGAGGCCCGAAGTACATCCGCTTCGCCCGCGAAGCCACGCCCATTGTCACCGACGACAAAACGCCATTCGTCTTCGGCAAGGCCAATGTGATCCGCCTGCGCCGCGAAGGGCCAGACTTTCTGCAAGCGTTCGAAACGGTGCTGGCCGAGTCCTACAAGAACGAGCATGAAGACCTGAGCATCATCGCCTGCGGGCCCATGGTTCCCGAGGCCATGCGCGCGGCCTACATTCTCAAGCAGGATTTTGGGTACCAGACCCGCGTCCTCAACCTGCATACGCTGAAGCCGATCGACGCCGCAGCCATCATCCGTGCGGGGCGCGAGACCGGCGCCATCGTCACCGCCGAAGAACACCAGATCGGCGCGCTGGCCTGGCGCGTCAGCGCTGTCCTGACCGAAAGTGCCGAACTCTACGGCCTGCCCGTGATCACGGGAGCGATCGGCGTGAAAGACCGCTTCGGAGACTCCGGCGCGTCCTGGGAGCTGATCAAGGAATTCGAAGTCAGCGCGGAACACATCGCCCACAAAGCCGTCGAGCTGATGACGATCAAGAAGAGATCGGCGGTGCGTAAAGAAGAGCCGTCATTCGCGGGCGCGCGCTAGCTTTGTGTGGCGCGGGCACTCCTGCCCGCGAACTGCCGGGAGCCAGGGAATAGCCAGCTAACACCCGGACACCCGCGCAGACAGAGGGGTTTCCGCTGGTGGCGAGAGACGCGGGCAGGAGTGCCCGCGCCACACCCCCATTACTGCCACACGACCCGTTACTTTCGTTACCCACGCCGCACCCATCCTGTTACGCTTTCGATCGTTTCATCCACCTATAATTTTCATCAAGCCCACAGATCAGCGTAAGCGGAGCGAACATCGTCCGCCCGTGTGTCAGAACCGTGGTCCCACCGGAATGAACAAGTATTTCTACAAAACGGCCGCAGCGTCAGCCTGGATCTACAATCCCTGGCTTGACCTTATCGTCGGCTGTGGAGCGTGGTCAGCGCCGCTGCTGCTGGTTTCGTATTTTGCCGTGGCTTCCAGCGCCCGGACCTGGTCGATCGTCTTTTACATCCTCGCCTTCTTCTTCAACTATCCGCACTACATGGCGACGATCTACCGCGCCTACCATCGCGCCGAAGACTTCCACAAATACCGCGTCTTCACCGTGCACATCACGGCGCTGATGCTGCTGACGCTGGTGCTGTCGCATACCTGGCTGCGCATTCTTCCGTGGATTTTCACCATCTACCTGACCTGGAGCCCGTGGCACTATAGCGGCCAGAATTACGGCATCTTCATGATGTTCGCGCGCCGCGCGGGTGCCGATCCCGATAAAGCCACACGCCGGGCTTTATATGGCGCCTTCATCGTCTCGTATCTGATTCTGTTTCTCGGTTTCCACACCGGGCCGTCGAGCGACCCGCTGTTTCTGTCGCTCGGGATTCCAGCCCTGGTCAGCCGCTGGGAGCAGATCATCCTGGCGATCGCCTTCGTCGGCCTGTCGGCGTACGGTCTCTCGCGGCTGGCGCGCGAAACCGGATGGCGCAAGCTCACTCCGTCGCTCACGCTGTTTTCTTCGCAGTTCCTGTGGTTTCTGCTGCCCACCGCGATTGCGTTGCTCCGAGGCCTGGAGATTCCCCAGAACCGCTACAGCACGGGCGTGCTCGCGGTGATGCATTCGGCGCAGTATCTCTGGATCACCAGCTACTACGCCCGCCGCGAGGCCTTGGCCTCAGGCGTGTCCGAAAAAGCTCCGCGCAGTTGGCGTCCGCTGGCCTATTTCGGCGTGCTGGTCCTCGGCGGCATCGCGTTGTTCGTCCCCGGGCCGTGGCTGGCCAGCCGCGCCTTCCATCATGACTTCACCGCCAGCTTCCTGATCTTCACCGCGCTGGTGAATATTCACCACTTCATTCTCGACGGCGCCATCTGGAAGCTGCGCGACGGCCGCATCGCGTCTCTGCTGCTCAATTCACGCGAAAGCTTTGCGGACGCGGCGTCGCAGGCTGGCGGCCGCATCGCCGCCGCGGCGCGCTGGCTGGTTGGCGGCACCACCGCTGCCCGGGCGCTGCGCATGAGCGCGGCCGCGTTGTTGCTGGTATGGGGCACGGTCGACCAGGCACGCTACTATCTCGCTCTGCACTCCGACGACCTCCGCGACCTGCAGCGCGCGGCCGCGCTCGACGCCACCGACAGCGCTCTCGAGACCAAGATCGGCCGCAAGGCTCTGGACGTGGGCGACGCGAAACAAGCGGAAGCCGCGTGGCGGCGGGCCATGGCGGTCAATCCCGCCGACCCGGCGCCGCGCCAGGAATTGTTGCGCCTGCTCATCGACGAGAAGCGGCTCGACGAGGCGCTTACCCTCACCGACGCTTCTTTGAAGTACACACCCGGCGACGCGAATCTGCTGTTTGATCGCGGCCTGCTCGCCCAGCAACTCGGCCAGGCGGATGCGGCGCGCTCGGCCTGGCAGCAGGCTTTGGCCGTCGATCCCAGCCACTCGCTGGCCCGCCTGTATCTGGCCAACGAACTCGATCGCGAAGGCCAGGCGCGCGAAGCCGCCGCCGACTACGAAATGTTTCTGCAAGGGCTGGCTCACCAGTCCAGGCAAGCCCGGCCGGAGCCGGAAAAAGTCATCGCCATCGCGTTGCGCATGGCCGACTGCCAGGCTCGTTCGGCGCAGACCGAGCGTGCCCTGAAGTCCTATCTCCTGGCCGAGACTCTGGCGGCGCAGACCACATTGCCCAAGCTCGAGAGCATTGCCGACGTGAACGAAGCCTCGCTCCAGGCCCAGAGCGGCAAGCTGGACGACGCCTTGCAGCTCTACCAGCACGCCCTGCAACTCGACAACGCGGACGGCGACGCGAGCGCCGGCGCCCAGGATTGGCTCGCCTATGGCCGCTTTCTGGATGACGCCGGATTTCCCCCGCGCCTCGCCTATGCCTGCGTGCTGAAATCGGAAAGCCTGAGTTCTGCAACGTCGCAGCCGCGGCCCGATGCGGCGGCGCAGGACGCGACCCGCCAGCAACTGGAGAAGAAACTGGAAAAACAGCTGGGCGTCGAAGCCGCACAGCTGCGCCGCGATCTCACGTTCGCCGCCGGAGAAGCCTTGGCATTGCGGCGATGAACCGTAGCGCCGCCGTCCCGGCGGCTGTCGCGGGGGCGTCCCGCCCGCGCAGGCGAGGGCCAGAGGCCCTCGCGACAGCCGGCAGGATGCCGGCGCTACCCAGACCCGGAAAGCATCCGCCCCTCGGAACCCGGCATCCCACGAGCTAATTGACACTGTCGCAGCCGTGCTGAACAATCTGAGTATTCTCACAATCTGTTATTGGCTTCCCGAGTTACGGTAACGAACCAGGAGGAAGACGCTATGCCCGAAGAAGGCGAACATCTACACATGGAACATCAGTCGAACGCCGGCAAGTGGATTTTGACGATCGTGGCCATTCTGGTGGTCGCAGGTTTTGCCTACGGGCACTACGCGACCTACTCGTCGGTGAAGAAACTGACCAGTGATCTCAGCGCCAGCCAGGGCCAGATCAAAGAGCTGCAGAACCGCATGCAGACTGCCGAGGCGCAGGAAGAGACGCTGGCGCGCCAGTCCGGCATGACCAAGAAAGAACTGGGCCAACGCACCGCCGAACTACTGGCGGAACAACGCGCCACCGCCATCCGGCTGGAACAGGAGCAGAAGCAAGAGCAGGCGCAGATGGGCCAGGTCACGGGCGACATCGCCGGCGTGAAAACCGACGTGGGCGGAGTGAAGACTGACGTGGCCGCCACCAAAGCCGATCTCGAAGCGACCAAAGCCAAGCTGCAGACCGCCGTCGGCGATTTGACCGGCCAGAGCGAGCTGATCGCCACCACCCGCGCCGATCTCGATCTCCTTAAGCACAAGGGCGACCGCAACTACTACGAATTCACGCTGCTCCGGGGCGCCAAGCCGCAGCCGGTCTCCACCGTCAGCCTGCAACTCAAGAAGGCCGACGCCAAGCGCGGCAAGTTCACCATGAACGTGACCTCTGACGACAAGACGATCGAAAAGAAGGATCGCAACGTTGCCGAGCCCATTCAGTTCTACTCCGGCCGCGACCACATGCTGTTCGAGCTGGTAGTGTGGACCGTCGACAAGAACAAGGCCACAGGATATCTGAGCACGCCCAAGAACGCGCCCGTGCCGGTGACGGCGAATTGATTTTCGATTGGCGATTGCCAATTGCCGATTTGCGATTGCCGATTGCGGAGCAACGCCGCATCGGCTGGGTTTGAAAGGGCGCGGCTTCTAGCCGCGCCGTCCGTGGGACAGTTGTAGGCTATCGCGTTGGAAGATTCGTATCAGGGCATGCCTTCAGGCATGCCGCACCGGAAGCACAACAATTCTCACGGCTTTAGCCGCTGTAGCCGGGCGGCGGGCCGGCGGCTAAAGCCGTTCTTTTATCGGGAACGAGGTCGGCATCGCTGAAGCGATGCCCTGATACGAATCTCCGCTGGAGACGGACGAGATACCTGGGGCGAGGCCCACTGGGACAAGGAATCATGAACGGAGCGTTTTTCCCCGGCAGCCACATCCTGCTGCAGATCGTGCTGCGCACCGGCGTGATTTATCTGCTGGTGCTGATCGGGGTGCGCCTGAGCGGCAAGCGCGAAGTCGGGCAGATGACGCCGTTCGACCTCACGCTCCTCCTGCTGCTTTCGAATTCCGTGCAGAACGCCATGACCGGGCCCGACACATCGCTGGCCGGCGGCGCGGTCGCGGCCTCGACGCTGCTGATCCTGAACTACTTTGTCGCCGACGTCTCCGGTGCGAACCGCCGCTTTCGCCGCTTGATCCAGGGCCAGCCCTCTTTGCTGGTGCATGACGGCAAGGCGATCGAATCGCATCTGGCGCGCGAACACGTCAGCATGGACGAGCTGGACCGGGCCATGCGCGAGCACGGCATCGCCACCCGCGATCAGGTTGCGCTGGCCGTGTTGGAAGTGGACGGCTCCATCAGCTTCCTGAAGTACGACGAGATCAAACCCGACGCGAGCACCCATCTGGCGCGGCGCAGATTTATTCAGAAGAAACAGTAGGAGCAGGCCAGGTTTGCGGGCGCTGCACCGGAATTGGTGCGGTCCCGTCCAACGAGCTGATTCGGCGTGCTTTAAGCGGCAGGAATCATGTGGATAATAGTTGCTGTAAATACCTTGTAATCAATAACTTAATTTCAATCGTTAAACCGATTTAGCAAGCCGCTGCCATGCGACAAAATCCGGCCCATGCTCAGGGTCGACCTGCAAGCTTTCGAGCCGCCTGGCGGGCAGCAAATCGCCGCGCGGGGCATTTCTTGAAGCGATCCGCACCTGACCGACGACGAAAGCAAACCATCTACATCACTAAGACGTGGAGTCCCAGAGAAACGCTCAGCTTTTGATCGTCTCCGTGTTTCAGTGCCTCCGTGGTGAATACGCTCTACTCGATCTTCACAAATTTCAGGCACACCGGCGCGGGCACATCTAAGACTTTCCCTGTGGGAGTAAGCCGCCCCGTCTTCTGGTCGATGCGGAAGACCTCGATGTTGTTCGACTCCGAGTTTTCCGCGAAAAGAAGATTGCCCGTGGGATCGATGGCGAAGTGCCGCGGGGTCTTACCTTGCGTGGGCGTGATCTCAACCAGGGTCAGCGTGCCTTTGTCGTGGTCGATGGCGAAGACGGCAATGCTGTCATGCCCGCGGTTGGAGGCGTAAAGAAAATTCTGCGAGGGCAGGATTTCGATCTCCGCATCCTCGACGTGCCCCGAAAAATCCTTGGGCAGAGTGGAAATGGTCTGCAAAGTGTGCAGCTTGCCTGCATCATTCGCGAACACCGTCACCGTGCCCTTGATTTCGCTGACCACATAGGCGAACTTCCCATCGGCGCGCAGCGCGAAATGGCGCGGTCCGGAACCGGGGTCGAGCTTGGCGAACGGTGGATCGTTGGGTGTCAGCGTTCCTTTGGAGGCGTCAAACTTGTAGACCAGCACTTCGTCCAGGCCGAGATCGTCGACGAAGGCGAGCCGGTTGTCGGCCGAGAGATCGATCGAATGCGCGTGCGGCGCCCCCTGCCGCTCGGGGTCCGCGCCGTGGCCGGTGTGTTGTACGAACGCCGAAGCCTCGCCGAGCGACCCACCTGGCTTGATAGGGAACACAGCGACGCTGCCGCCGTCATAGTTCGCCACCAGCACATACTTTCCGGTTCGATCAACGGTGATATAGCACGGGCCAGCGCCACGCGACGCCACTTCGTTCAGAAATGTGAGCTTGCCGGTCGTCCGGCCGTCCTTGTCATGATCAATCGAGAACGCGCTGACCCCTCCGCTGTTCGGGCCTTTGTAGTTCGAGACCTCGTTGACCGCGTAGAGAAAACGCCCGCTGGGAGCAACGGCGACGAAAGACGGGTTGGTGGTTTCCGCCGCCACGCCGAGCGGCGTGACCTCACCCGTCGCGGGGTCGTAACGGTATGCGTAGATGCCTTTGCTCTTGGTGGCCTTGCCGTCATCCTCGGTGTAGGTGCCGACGTAAAAGAGATACTTGCCTGGCCTGCTCGCTTGCGCATGGCACGTCGTGACGGCCATCAGTGCGAAAACGATCGTCGAAAGGAACCGCACTTTTTTCATCCCGCTATGAGAGCGCAGGCCGGAGGCTTCGTGCAAGCGGCGGATTCATCTGGTGAGAATGTAGCCCCGGACGCCTCGTCCGGGGAAAGCAGGGCGGAAACTTCGGAAACAGAAAGACCGACACGCTCGCTTCGCGTCGCTGGGCGGACGAGGCGTCCGCCCCTACGCAAGGCGCGGGGCTACTTTGTCAGTACCACGGGCAGGGACTGGTCGTAGGGCTGAATGGAAACGCCGGTCGACTGGCGCTGATTGAACGCATCGAGCGTGACGGGAAAGGCCACGATGATGGTGCGCTGGACGGATTCCCCGGGTTGAATTTTGGTTTCGGGAGGGAGCGCCGGTTGCGATCCGTTCTTGAGCGAGGGGAAGGCTTGAAAGTAGCGGTTGAAATCGATCGCCGAGACCGCTTCGGCCGTGAAGTCTCCGCTTGCGGTCTTGATCGTGCTCTGCAGGCTGAGGACGTAGAGAATCTTGTCGCTGGTGTTGTGCAGGGTGAAAGTGAGCGCGACCATGGTCGATCCCTGGCCGGGTATTTCGACCGCGACCACGTTATCGAGCGAGCCCGCGGCCTGCGGCTTCGCGCGTTTCACAAACGACGCAATCAGGATCACGACCAGGACCGCGCCAATTGCGATCAGCACGATTTTGGCGGGCGGAAGATTTTTCTTGGCCGTGCCGTACTCTTCGCCGATGTTGATCGTCGGCCCGGCGGGAGTGGATGGCGCTGTGGGTTGCGGACTCGGCGGAGGTGCGGAAGTCGGATCGGGCATGGGAAGGGTCCTTGCCGATTCTACGCCTGCGCAGAGAACAGAAGCGAAGAGCGGCTCCCAGACAAGTGCGGCAGATTCCCTGAGGCTGTTCTTTGCGTCCTTTGCGGCGTTTCCTTCGCGAGCTTTGCGGTAAAAGCTTTTGACCGCAAAATTCGCTAAGAACTGCCGCAAAGTTCGCGAAGAAGCCCGCTTATTCGTTTGTCATTTTTGCCGGATCGCCGACTGTTGCTTGAGCCGGCATCTGTGCCACGACCTTCAGATCGCGGTCGCCGCTGTTCCACACCTGCTCGCGCACTGGCCGCGGCATGATCACGCAGCCGTGCGACGCGCGGCCGAGCGATTCGATCGAATCTCCGTGCACGAGGAAGCCGCTGCGGCCAAAAGTCTCGGTTGTGGGCGCAGGCTTGAGCGCCAGGACGTAGGGACCGTGATCATGTGTGTTGACGGGTGGGCCGGCGATGGTCCAATCGCCTCGCGGGATCGGTCCGACGTTCGGAACCTGCTGCATGGCAGGGTTGTTTTTACCCACGCCTGCGCCGGAATAGCCGTTGGCGACATGCTTGCCGTCTTGTTGCAGCTCGCCTGTTTTTTGCGCGTACGTCCAGGCCTGGGCGTGGAGGTCGCCGATGAATAGATCGTCATGGATCACGTTTGCATCTCCTCTGGTGATTTAGCGCAGTATGGGAGAGCGCAAAACGTGAGTAAAGGTTATGTGAACATGCGAACGACAGGAAACTGTGGAAAAGTCGTGATCCTCCAGACGGAGAAGAACGTCAGGAACGTCAGGATCGTCAGGACCGGTGCCGTCCCTGGCGGGACTCGGTTCCTCTTTTGTTGGCTGACCCGGGGCTTACGCCCCGGGCTAATGAATTCCGTCCCTTCGGGACTGGATTCGGGCGCTGCCGCGTTTTGTTATCACCGAAAATCTGCAGATCACTCGAAATCCGGCATCACCTATCACCGGGAATCCGGCATCAACGTGGAGCTGCGGCCGGGGAGCCACGAATGGTGATGTCAGTTAACTCTAGCCGCGAAACGGCGGCATTCATTAGCCCGGGGCGTAAGCCCCGGGTAGGCCGACACAAACGGGACCGAGTCCCGAAGGGACGCCACTCAGACCTATGTATCCACAGGATCGTCGCGCCTACCACCCGTGCTTAATCGCCTTGGCGAACTTCAGCGGGGACAATGTGTTCAGCACATCGTCTTTGGTAAGCCACGCCCGCCGCGCTTGCAGGATGCCATAGCGAATCTTCTCCATGTGCGAGGTGTGGTGCGAGTCGGTGTTGATGACGATCTTCACGCCCTGCTGTTTGGCCTGGCGCAGGTGCACGTCATTGAGATCGAGCCGGTCAGGATAGGCGTTCAGCTCCATCGCGACTTTATGCTTCGCCGCAGCCGCCAGAATCGCGCCCATGTCGAAGTGATAGGAATCGCGGCGCAGCTGGATGCGACCAGTGGGATGTCCGATCAGTGACGTATTCGGATTCGCGATTGCCTTCAGCAGGCGGTCGGTCATCTTGGCCGGCTCCTGATTGAAGACCGAATGCACGCTGGCGATGACGATATCCATTTGCGCCAGCACGTCGTCGGAAAGATCGAGGTCGCCGTCGGCGAGGATGTCGACTTCGATGCCGGCGAAAATCGTGATGCCGTCGATTTGCTTGCCCGCGGCGTGAATCCGCGCGATGTGTTCGACGGCGCGCTTGTCGTCGAGGCCGTTGGCGAAAGCGAGATTTTTGGAGTGGTCGGTGATGGCGATGTATTTGTAGCCTCGCGCCTTCGCGGCCTCGGCCATCTCGGCGATGGTGTTCTTGCCGTCGGTTTCGACGGTGTGCATGTGCACGTCGCCCTGCAGGTCTTTTTCTTGGATCAGGCGGGGCAGAGCGTGCTTTTCGGCGAGATCGATTTCGCCCAGGTTCTCGCGCATCTCGGGCGGAATGTAGTCGAGGTCGAGCTTGGCGTAGATCTCTTCTTCAGTTTTACCCGCGACCGGTTTCTCGCCTTCGAGCGTGGCCAGGCTGTATTCGTTGAGCGTGTATCCCTTCCTGAGGGCGCGTTGACGCAGGGCTACACCGTGGGCTTTCGATCCCGTGAAATATTGCAGCGCTGAGCCGTAGGATTCTGGCGGCAAAAGGCGCACGTCGACCTGCATGCCGTTGCGCACGCGGAAGCTGATTTTGTTGTCGCCGCTGGCGATCACGTCCATGAGCGGCGGGTATTTCGCGACGTGGGCGATGGCCTTCTGGCGTCCTTCTTCCGTGGTGCAGGCTTTGCCGGTGACGAGGATGTCGAGATCGCCCACGGTTTCGCGTCCGCGGCGCAGCGAGCCGGCCGGCGTGATCTTTTCGATGCCGGAGAACTGGCGCACGTAGGCGGTCAGCTTTTCGGCTTCCTCTTCGGCGGCGTCGATGAGGAATCGTCCGCCGATGCGGCGATAGTCTGCAATGGCCTTGAGCAGCTTGGCTTCGTGCTTTTCGCCCATGCGCGGGAGTTCGCGAATTTTGCCTTCGCGCGCCAGCTTCTCGACGCCGTCAACGTCGCTGACCTTGTAGGCGCTCCAGATGAGCGCGATCGTCTTGGGGCCGAGGCCCTGAATCTTCAGCAACTGCAGCATCGAGGGATGATATTTTTCGAGCAGTTCAGCCTGCACTACGAGCTTGCCGGTGTCGAACAGTTCTTTCAGATTCGCCAGCATGCCCTTGCCGATGCCGGAGATGGCGAGAACTTTCTTGGGGTCGGCGATGATGTTCTTGATCTGCTCGGAATGATTCTCGATGGCCTGCGCGGCGTTGCGATAGGAGCGGATGCGAAACGAATCCTGCGCGTCGATCTCGAGCAGGTCGGCGGTCTCGTAGAGAATGTTGGCGATGGCCTTGTTGTCCACGGCTAGAGCTTAAGCGCCGTCGCGCGCATCCCGCAAGGAGCCGCGGACAAGTCTACGAAGCCTTGGTGACGTTGGCGGCTTGCGGACCTTTTTGGCCCTCGGTGATTTCGAACTCGACCGGATCGCCTTCCTGCAGGCTCTTGTAGCCTTCGGAGGTGATGGCGCTGTAATGAACAAAAACGTCCGGGCCATCGGCGCGACCGATAAACCCATAACCCTTGGCGTTATTGAACCACTTGACGGTTCCTTTCAGACGTTCCACGTGATCCCCCTCTTTCCGCACGCCCCCGAAAAGGGGGCCCAGGGGCATGCTCCCACAGCCAATAGGATGCATTGTGGAGCGGGAGGGTAGGGCTGTCAAGAAGCTGGCAAGAAAATGTGGGGGCCAGCAGGGATTCGGGTCGGATGCCGGGGCGGCGGGCATCGGGGTTCTTCGCGTACTTTGCGGTAAAAGCTTTTGACCGCAAAGTTCGCCAAGGAACGCCGCAAAGGCCGCGAAGAAAAGCGTGGCTGATTTCTCAACGTTCCTTCCGGCCCTGCGTTCCTGTGCGTTGGGTGTGCGCCAGCCAGAGCACGGACGAGATCGTCTTGGCGTCGCGGATGGTGCCGCTGAGCGCCATGCGCAGGGCCTGGGGCAGCGGAACCATCCGTAAGTAGATCCGCTCATCTTCTTCCGGCTGGGCTTCGCCTGCGCGCAGGCCCTTGGCCAGATAGACCGACATGATCTCGGCGACGAATCCGGGCGTGGCAAAGAACTTCAGGATGCGCCGCCAGCGTCGCGCGGTGTAGCCGGTCTCTTCCAGCAGTTCGCGCTTGGCCGCGGCCAGCGCGGGCTCGCCGGGATCGATGCGGCCGGCGGGAAGCTCCCACAGGTAGTCGTTGGCGGCATGGCGGTATTGGCGCTCCAGCAGAATGCGGGGTGGATTCGCGGAATAGTCCACGGCCAGCACCACCACTGATCCCGAATGGCGAATCACGTCACGTCGGGCGCGAACGCCGCCGGGTTCTTCCACTTCGTCGGTGGTGACGGAAAAGACTGGCCCGCGATAGATGGTGCGGGAAGAGATGACGCGTGCCTTGGATTTGCCGCGGGCAACTTGGGAATGAGAGCGCTTGGCCATGAAAACAATATAAAGCACGAGGTTCACAAGCACGGCGTTCGGTGCCGGGTAAGGGAGGCGGCTGCCGGAAGCCATTCTGCTATCCTGCCGAACATGGCTGCCAAGCCGCGCATCGCGATTGTGGGAGCGGGGAATCTGGCCACGGCGCTGGCCGTTTCGCTGCAGCGGGCTGGGTATGGGATCGAGGCGATCGTTGCGCGTCCGAACGCAACATCGTTAACAAAGGCGCGGCGGCTGGCAAAGCAAGTCGACAGCCGCGCGGTGACGGGTCTGGCGGGGGCGACTCGCGCCGATGTGGTCTGGTGGTGCGTGCCGGATTCTGAAATCGCCCGCGCCGCTCGCGCGGCCGCTGCGAAAATCGACTGGGCAGGGAGGGTCGCGTTGCACTCCAGCGGTGCGCTGACCAGCGATGAACTGACCTCGCTGCGCCGGCGTGGCGCGGCGGTAGCGTCGGCGCATCCGCTGATGACGTTTGTGCGCGGGGCGTCCTCAGCACGATCGCGGCCAACGCTGGCGGGCGTGCCGTTCGCTGTCGAAGGGGATGTCAGAGCGGTGAAGGTGGCGCGCGCGCTGATCGTGGCTGTGGGCGGGCAGACCTATGCGATTCGCAAGCGGGACAAAGTGGCGTACCACGCCTGGGGGATGTTCGCGTCGCCGCTGGTGGACGCGCTGTTGGCCGCGACGGAGCGCGTGGCCGCCGCGGCGGGAGTGCGGCCGAAAGAGGCCCGGCGGCGCATGATTCCCATTCTGCTGCAGACGCTGGCCAACTACGCATCGTTCGGCGCGGCGGGCGCGTTCAGCGGGCCGATCGTACGGGGCGACGTCGACACCGTGCGGAAACATTTGCGCGTCTTGCGCCGCGATCCGACGTTGCTCGACGTCTACGCCGCGCTGGCACGTTCGGCGCTAGAGTATCTGCCGGCGAAGAAAAAAGAAGAGATCAAGAAACTGCTGCAGTCCGATTCGCGTTCAACCGCAGGAAAGAAACGACCGTCAGGCGCTGTAGCGCACACTCCATCACGGACTTGATGGCACGAGTGAACTCGTGCCCTTCCCGTTATCTTCTATCCTGCAGCTCTCTTGCAGCTTCTCAGGTCAGGCTGCTTCCCAACCCTTCCCAACCTCGACCCGCAACGCATAGATAAGCAGCGCCAGCACAGCGAACGGGAACGACGCTGCGGTGCGGATGGGCAGGGCAAAGATTGTGGTCGAAAGAAATTGCTGCGGCGTTAGCAGCGGGCGAAGCACAAGCAACGCAAAGGCCGCGGCCCACGGCCAGAAGAGAACGACCGCGCCGACGATGACCAGAATGCGCGGCACGCCCCCGGCATCGCGCAGTTCGCGCCAGTGCCGCAACAGCAGAAAAATCCCAGGCAGCAGGATGACGTGGTCGTAGACAGCCTGTCCGGGCACAATCGTGATGGACGAGATGGCGAGCAACAGGCTGAGCGTCAGCCAAAACCGCGTTGAGCCAGGCGTGGCGTCGCGGGCACGCCAGGCGAGTGCCGAGGCGACGAGCACCAGCAGCACGAAAATCACGAGCGTAGCTGGCCCGGCGGCGCGCGGGCCCAGCGGCGAGGCCAGCACCTCACGAATCAGCGGCGGCCGGGTGTAGCCGTGGTAGGCGACGAGCGTATGGATCCAGGATTGGATCCAGCGTGGCCAGACCAGAAGCGATCCGGCGAGCAGCGCGGCGGCAATCGAAAAGAAGCCGATGGAGAAGCGCTTGCGGGCACGCCAATCGCGCGCGGCCCAGAGTAAAAGATAGAGAATCAGCAGCAGGGTCATCTGCGGCTTGATGGTGGTCAGAGCTATCAGAACGCCGGAGAGCAGCAAGCGGCCGCGCTCGAGTGCGAGGATCGCTGCGGCCAGAAGGAATCCCACGAGCAGGCCGAGTTGCCCGGCGTACAGAGCTTCGAGTACGGGGTAGCTGGTGAACGTCAGCAGAAAGATCACGGCCAGCCAGGCCGGGTGGAGTTGCCAGGACATCGCCCGCAGCCAAAAGAGCAGGCTCGCGAAAGTAACTCCGACGAGGACCAGGAGCACCACGATGCGCGTCTCGGGGAAGGGCAACTCGGCGGAGGGCCAGAACAGCAGATCGGTGAACGCGGGGTAAGGGAAGACGCGACGGTCGACCGGGTCGGTTGGAATGCGGGGATCGAGCGGACGGCCGAAGAGGCCGGTCTGGATTTCGCGGGTCGTGGCTTCGCTATAGAGATCGCGGCGTCCGTCCAGCGCCTGGCGCGAGGTCAGCCAGACCTGGTAGAAATCGTTTCCGAACGAGTAGCCGTTGCCCAGGCCGCCGGCCGCGCGCACGCGCAGCACGCCGGGCATGAACAGTCCCTGATGGTAGTAGAGCATCGAGGCGGAGCCGAGGAGCGCCAGGCAAAGGGCGAGAACTGCGCGGGAGGGGCGATGGTCGGGAGGGGCTGCGGGCATCCGTTAGAAAGATGAGTCAGCGAATTAAAGCACGGCGCTGGACTTCGGGCAAAGCGGCGTTAAGGACGCTAAGGAAAACGGAGACGCCGAGAGAAGAAGGCCCCGGGTTTTCTTTGCGGCCTTCGCGGCATTTCCTTCGCGTACTTTGCGGTAAAAGCTTTTGACCGCAAAGTTCGCTAAGGAACGGCCGCAAAGTTCGCAAAGAAAGCCTGAAGCCACGATGCGCTTAGCTTGACGTGAAGATGTGTCCCAGCTTTTCTTTTTTTGTCTTCAGATACTCTTCGGCTTGCGGGCTGGGCGTGACTTCGCAGGGGACGCGCTCGGCCACGCGCACGCCGGCGCGTTCGAGAGCCTCAACCTTATCGGGATTGTTCGAGAGCAGGCGCACGCTGGTGACGCCGAGCGCCAGCAGAATGCCGGCGGGCAGAGCAAAGTCACGCTGGTCGGCCTTGAAGCCGAGGCGCTCGTTGGCCTCGACGGTGTCGAGTCCGGAGTCCTGCAGTTCGTAGGCGCGCAGCTTGGCCATCAGGCCGATGCCGCGCCCTTCCTGCTGTTCGTAGATCACGATGCCGGCGCGCTCGCGGGTGATCATCTCCAGCGAAAGTTCAAGCTGCTGGCGGCAATCGCAGCGCAGAGAATGGAAGACGTCGCCGGTCAGGCACTGCGAGTGCACGCGCACCAGCGGAGGCTGCGCGTGGATGTCGCCCATGACCAGCGCGACAGCTTCCTCGACGCGCGGGCCGGCTCCGTCGCCATCGCCAACCTCCTTACTGAAACCGTAGATGCGGAAGTCTCCCCAGCGCGTGGGGAAGTCGGCGGATGCGATCTGGCGAACAGCGTTGCTCACTGATTGATTATCGCAGAGTTCGCCGAGAACAGCCCCGCAGAGAACGCCGAGGGAAAAGGAAGGAAAAAGGGCCGTCCAAGCTACGGCCCCTCGAGCTAGATTACGTCGCGCAGGGTTTTCGTCTCGAGCACGACCGTGTTGTTGCTGGCCTGGCCGACGGCGTAGAGCAGATCCACCGACTGCGAAGACAAGAACAAGTTGGTCGGTCCCAGCAGCTGAGTCGTACCCTGGTTGATGGCCACGGTGTAGGCGCCAGCCGGGAGATTGACGTCGAGGAACCCGCCTGCCTTGACCGCGAACGTGGACACCTTCTTGGTATCGGTGTTCTCGAAGACAACGTCGACCGCGGCCGAATTCGCGCCCAGCGCAAACAGCACGCGGCTGAGGTTCGGAGTCACGGGCGCCAGTTTGTTGGTGAACGTCAGCAGGGTTGGCGTGTTGTCGGCATCAAGCGTGAGAACCGCCGAGATGTCGGTCTTGGCTTCAATCTTCACCGAGGTGTCGATCAGTGGAGTGTTGCTGCAGGGCGCCAGCGAGTCGGCAATGCTGACCTTCACGCTATAGGTTCCGGGAAGGAACGTCAGCGGGCCTACGATGGTTCCGAAGGCAACGCCGCGCGCGTAGCAAGCCTCGTCGTTGATCAGAATGTCCACAGGAAAGGCGGGATCGGAAACAGTGGCGAAATCTCGTCCGGCAATTCCCTGAACAATGTACATGGAGGAGGCGAAGCTGGCCGTGCTCAATGTGGCGCAGAGGAGGGCCAGCCCTAGAATCATGCGAGTGCAGTTCTTCATAATCGGTTCTCCTTAAGTGGTAGAGGTGGCTATTGGCCCAATAGCCAGCATTGATGGTGACGAGCGCCGCTCTATAACTATTTGCTAAACGTTGCCGAGAGTGTTCCGCTCTCGGTTAGCTGAAACCCAGATGGTGTGCGGAAGTTTTGAATCGCGGGAGAAATTCATCGCAGTGAAATCTCTTGCACAGCCGAAAAAGAGGAATGACTCCAGTGGAACGGCTGTAATCAGCCTTTGGGTTTGATCAGGCTTCGATTTGATCAGCCCCGCGACTTGAAAGGGAAGACGGCATCGTACTTGGAAGCGATGGGCCGTCCATTGTGCGTGGCGGGGTGGAAGCGCCAGCCATCGAGCGCCGCCAGGCACTTGTTGTCGATGTCCGGGCCCAGGCTTTGCAACACAATCTTGCGGACGATGGCTCCGCGTTCGTCGATGGTAACTTCGATTTTCTCGATGCCCGGCGACTCGGGCAGTTCCCAGGGATAGACAACCGGATCAGTCAGTGTCTCGGGGATGGCGGGACGAATCTCGTCGCCAAAAAACTGGCCGTTGCTCAGCGTGCCATAAGGCAATCCCGCCTGCGCGCCATGGCCGAGGGCGGAAAGCGTTTGTGTTTCGGCTTTGTCCTGCGCGTCGGCGCGAGTGATGGCTTTCTGCGGCGGTGATACTTTGGCCAGTTGTGCGGGAGCTTTCCACGTCAACTTCTCGTGGCCGACGCGCTCATGGCGGTAGCGTTGGGTCGCGCTGTCGGAAGAAGAGTGGGTGCTGTCGTCGTGAGTTACGCTCGGCCAAACCAGGCGCGTGACCGAATTGCCGTTTCGCCCCAGAGCCACCGAAACCGGATTGAGCAGCATGGGCTCGGGCTCATGCAGCCACCAGGCCAGCACCACGGCGTGCAGGGCAACCGAACCCAGGCGCAGCCAGCGCTGTCGGCGGGCGGTCACGGAACTCAGCTGCTCGAACATTCGTCAGGGAACCCCAGATCTACGGACACCAGTCTACTGACACCAGTCTCTTGCCACTAGTTAGACGCAACGGTGGCGAGTTCGTCAAGATGATTTCGGGGGGTGCGTTGTCTGGTGAGTACCTGTCAGGTACGGCTTTCCACCACGAAGGACGCTAAGGTTCACGAAGGAAACCCGCATGCCTCGCTGGCTTGGAGCTATTCGCGGGCGGCTGCTAAAATGATCAGGCAGTTCACCATCCAACCAGTTCCCGGGGCTATAGCTCAGCTGGGAGAGCGCATCGTTCGCAACGATGAGGTCGTCGGTTCGATCCCGACTAGCTCCACCAAAGTTCCACGCAGGGTCCATCCCCTCCTACCAGTGCTGCGATCGGCATTCCGGGTCAGGATTTCGGCCGTACATGGGCGCGGATCAGACCCGCGGCGGCCGCGACTAAGTCGGCGTTATCACGGGCCGGCTTGCCATTGGGCAGCAGCGTGATGTCTTCGAGCCCGGTGCGGATGCCGTGCCCGCGCTCGAGTGCGCGTCGATTGACTGCCCAACACGCGATCCCATATCCATGGTGAACCTGCTCCAGCGTGATGCCCGCGGACAACAAAATGGCTTCCATCCCGGCGGCGTGCTGAACCGCAACGTCAGGATCTGCGTCCAGCGGCTCGATCAGAACGCGGCGACAGCGACCTGCCAAGCCCGAGAGCACGAAGGCACGCGCGTCTGCAATGCTCAGCAATCCCGCCTCGATGCCGACGCCCCGGGACAGCAGCAAGTCGCAAAGTTCGATGATGCCCGGTTCGCCCTGGTTCGCACTGACAAGGTCCGGCATTTCCTCCCATGCCTCGACGATACGGAAGCGCTCTTCCGGATCTGCAACAATCGCCGCTGACGTTGTTAAGGAAATCGGAGTCTCAGGGGAGCCAGCTCGAATTGCGCGCAAGACCTTGGCGCAAGCGACGCCGTCGAGAGTTTCGCGGGCGGCCTCGTTGAAGGCATGAACATGCACGGAGTGGGCGCCGGCGTCCACCGCTGCGCGCGCCGCTTCCGCGATCGCCGCCGCCGTGCGCGGCGCGGCGGGGTGAATGCGGTCGCCGTTCAGGGCGGCTTGCAGGAAAATGATCGGCGGCACTTCCTTCGACCCTCCTTTCGCTCCTCCGGGCATGGAACCACTATTCACCACCAAAGAGGTTATCAATTCTAGTTTCCGCGAGGGAGGCTTGTACGCGCGTGCGCCAGGGCGCGGCCTGGGTTTGTTCGTCGACAACAGCCCCCGCTCGACCGAGGTTCCCGAAATGGGAAGCGGCGAGAAGTGGCACGAACGTGCCAGTGAGAACCTTTCTTCCCTGTGAAGAAGATTGCAATATCGCCATGGCTTCAGACTATCCGCCAACCTGCGAGGGATGACCGGCGGTTACTGAAGTGCCATAGGGGCGGCCAAGGTTGAGGTGTTCCGACATGCCCTGCGGGCACGCTAAATGCTTTCCCTGCTGCGTATTGCGATGGGCTGCGAGTGCCAGGGCGAACTCCCGCCAGCCCCCGCCCACGCGCAATTGGCGGTGGTAAGGCGATTGCACATACCGGGACACAGATCTGGCATCGTCCACCAGAAAGGACGCAAATGAGGAAAACCATCAGCACCGTGGGAAGGGCGTTCGTTATGGCGCTTGTCCTGGTTGCGCCCGTGGTGGCGCAGGATCAGTTGCAAGCCGTGTCCGGGAGCGGGAGTCCGGGCTATTCAGGAGCGATCGGTTATAACGCGCCTGTAGAACGGGGCAAGATGCAAGCCGCACCGACACCGGCCGCGGAAGGCGCGAACATTAATTTCAGCGCCGGCTACAGCTCCATGCGGATGGCCATTCCCGGCGCGGGACATGTCCTGCTGAATGGTTTCAATGCGAGCGGAACCGCCGACCTGCGGGCCAACCTGGGCGCAACGGCGGAGGCCAGCTATGCACGCGCTTCCAACTTTCTCGGCACACCGCACAGCGGATTTGTCGCGACCCTGCTCGCCGGTCCGGTTTTCTATCCCTTCGAGCACAGGAACACGCGGGTGTTTCTGCACGGGCTGGCCGGCTTCGGTATGGTGGATGGGGCGGAACCGCTGACCGGTCCCGATTTCCGGCACGGGTGGTTGCGGCGTCCTGCGTACGAAGCAGGCGGCGGATTCGAACGTCCGCTGACCGGGCCGTTCGGGCTGCGCGTGAGCGCCGACTACGTGCGCACTGCATTCTTCGACAAAGCCGGCACCGTGCAAGGGCAGAACAATATTCGCCTCGGTATCGGCCTGGTGTTTCCGTTCCGCCAACGGTGGACTGGAAACTACGTTCAGCCGTAAACACGAATCACTTCTGAGTCTCGCGATGGGGCGGTCCGCAGAACGGATCGCCCCTTCGGTTTTTGGGCGCCGTTGTTGCGCACTACGGGACCGCGCTTTCGTGTCAAAACAGGGCCGCGTCCGAATTTCACCACGAAGGACACTAAGGACACGAAGGAGGTCAGCGACATTTTTGCCTTCGTGCAACTTCGTGTCCTTCGTGGTTTGTCGATTTAGGGCACTAAACAGCGAACGAAACCCAGCCTGAGAGTGATATGATCGGCTGTGAGCGTCCTTCGACTCGACCTTCGCCGTTACATCTGTGAGCGGCTGGCTCCCTCCGGACTCTAGTCTCCATACAAGCCTGCGCATTGTATGCTGAGTGTCTTCTCGGCTTTCCATCTCAACCGATAGGTCTCTGAGCCGAGACTTCGCGCCGGGCGCGATCAGTCCGGCTCGATCCGGGACCTGCGAGACAAATTCTTGAAGCGAGGGATTCTTATGAAACTACTGGTGATTGGTTCAGGCATGATGGGATCGGCGGCCGCGTTTGATATGGCGCGCACGCCGCAAGTGGATGCGGTCACGCTGGCTGACAGCGACTCCCGGCGGGCGAGGGAAGTTGCCGCGCGGGTCAATCGTATTACGGACGACAAAAAAGTCCGCGCGGTCACGCTGGACGCGAGCGACCAGAAAGCCGCCGCCAAATTGATGCGCGGACATGACGCGGCGCTGTCGGCGGTGCCGTACTTTTTGAATCTTGGGCTGGCGCGCGCGGCGGTGGAAGCACGCTGCCACTTCGCCGATCTGGGCGGCAACAACACCGTGGTGCGGCAGGAACTGGCGCTCTCAAAGAAAGCTGAGCAACGCGGCGTAGCGCTGGCGCCCGACTGCGGGCTGTCGCCGGGAATGGCGTCGATTCTGGGCGGCGAACTGGTGCGGCGGCTGGGCGGGCATGCGGACGCGCTCCGCATCTACGTCGGAGGATTGCCGGAGCAGCCTACGCCGCCGTTTCACTATCAACTCGTATTTTCGGTCGAGGGATTGATCAACGAATATGTCGAGCCGGCGCGCATTCTGCGCAAAGGCAAGCTCGTGACGATCGACCCATTGACCGAGCCGGAAGACTTCCACATCGCGGGATTCTCGCCGCTGGTCGCGTTTCACACCTCGGGCGGAACTTCCACCCTGCCGGAAACTTTCCAGGGACGAGTTGGAGAGTGCTTTGAGAAGACTCTGCGCTATCCCGGGCACTATGACCTGCTCTGCGAGCTGAAGGACCTGGGCCTGTTCTCGAGCGAGAAGATGAAGTTCGGCAAGGCGGAAATCTCGCCGCGCGCCATGATGTCGAAGATCTTCCAAGGCAAGTTCGCCTCGAAAGGGCCGGACGTCTGCATCATGCGCATCGAGGCGCATGAGTCGGTGAATCGCGCGGGGGCGCGCGGCCTGCTGGGCGGGAGGCTGAAGGGGCGGGTGGCTGCCTTCACCATGGTCGACCACTACGATCCCAAGACCGACATGAGCGCGATGATGCGGACCACGGCGCTTCCGGCGTCGATCGTGGTGCAGATGCTGGCCTCGGGAGCGATGGCGAAGCGGGGAGGGGTTTTGCAGGAATGCGACGTGCCGGCCGAGGCGTTTCTGGAGGAGGTGGAAAAGCGCGGCATCAGGATCGAGTACACGCTGGAATAGGCGTCCAAAGCGATAGAAATGGCCAACATATTTTGTGCAAAGACCTGCACCTCTGATAGCATGGTGGGCGATCAGTAGCCCTATCCCCCTTACTTTGACGGGATTGAGTACCCGGCAATGGAACTCCAACTGCATAAAATCAGGTACCCCCACGTACCCTCGCATCGCTACGTGTAGCTGGACGCAAAAAGGCAGGTAAACCGTGTCGGATGGACCGGGATTGGATCGACCGGAATCGGATCAGCCGGAATTGGATCAACCGGGAGCAGAGCGGGTTGTGACCGTAACCCGTCGCCGGCGGACGCGCCGTCATCGCCGCAGCCGCATCATCCAGCGGGTGCTACTGGGGGTGGGATGCGCAGGGCTAGCTCTCGGCTTGAGCGCGGTCGCGCTGCTGCATCTCAGTTCGTCCTTCCACGCCTCGAAGTCTACCGAGCCCGACCGCGAAGCGGTTGAAGCCAGCCGCAACCTGCTCCTCCAGGCCCAGCAGGAAACGCTCCGCGACATGGAAGACCGGCCGGTGTATGCCTATTCCGTAGTGCCGGGAGGAGTCAAAGACGCGCACGAGCTGAAGTGGGCAGTGCAGCACGATCCGGTGGTGGCAGCTCACTATGCCGGGTTCGACTACGACAATGCGCGCGTGGTGCGCCTGGTGCTGGAGCGCACGGTTTACGTTTCGTATCGCATCGGGAACAAGATTTACTGGACGCGGCATCGCATCAAGCTGAGGAAAGGTGACACCGTCCTGACCGACGGCAGGATCACGGCGCGGACCAAGTGCGGCAATCGAGTGGAAGAAGTTCCGCAACAGGCAACTTCGTCGGCAGAGCCGCCGCCCGCTAAATTCGAAGAGCCGGTGCATCCCATGGTGGGAACGGCCGTGGCCAATCCCCCGGTCGAGTTCCAGTCTGCTTTATTGAACCGTCCCGCGCTGCCGGGTATCGGAGCGGCGCCGCCGCTCAGCCTGTATGACCCGTTCGGCAATGGGACCTGGATTCCGATCGCCCCACCACCGCTGCCCGGCGTCTGCGGCATTGAGAAGAAGACCCCCAAGCCCACGACGGGCAAGAAGACGGCTAACCCCTGCGGCAATGGCGGTGCAGGCGGCGTAGTGCCGGAGCCGGGCACGTGGGTCCTGGTGGGGTCGGGACTGGTGCTGATGTTCTGGATGTCGCGCCGGCGGTGGCTGGTTAGAGGCTAGCCATTGCGCGAATCGAGCGGGCGGGTAGCTCTATATAGTTCAACCGGTTGCAGCTGTAAGTGCACTCCGTGCTTGATTGACAGGGCGAGCTTTGCGGGGGATACTCAGAGCGAGCCGGCTTTGTGGGAACGGGCCCAAAATCCGCACTGTCGAAGGGTGTTTTAGAAATGAGTGATTCCCAGCTTAAAGCGATGATTGAGAGAGAAGCTCAAGCGCTGGGCTTGAGTTTCGATGATGCAGTTCTATCATCTTCTCGAACATTCAAACCCTGATAGCAGGTGGATTGTCCGGTGGGAATATGTATCCCACAGCCAGAGACGCACGGAGCATCCTCGTCATCACGTTCACATTGCAACTGTAGTAGATACTCCGGCTGGCAAAATGGACTTCGACAAACTCCACCTGTCGACCGGTTGGGTGACCATTGAGGAAGTGATCCGTTTTCTGATTGCGGAGGCAGGGGTGAAACCCAAGAGCGCCGACTGGGATGACACGCTTCTGAGAAGTGAGGATCTCTTCAGGAAATGGACGGAAAGAACGATTTAGTTCTCCGCTCGCTTGCCCTCGTTCATCTTCTTCCGATAGCCTTCTGAATTCGTTTTCGTGGAGGCTTGCGTGCGCACAGCAGTGGCACGGGTTGCAATTTTTCTCTTATCTCTTCTCTGGGTCCGATCTCTTGCGGCCCAGTCCATCACGCTGCATGTCGATCTGACTGACGCGCCGCGCAACATCTACCACGCGCGGCTGAAGATTCCGGTGCATCCCGGTTCAAGTGTTACGCCAGCTGGCGAGATGTCACTCGTCTTTCCCAAGTGGATTCCCGGCAACCATCGCCCCAGCGGGCCGATCGCGGGGCTGACCGGCATTCGTATGGAAGCTGCGGGCCAGCCCATTGCATGGGAACGCGATCCCATCGAGATGTACGAGTTTCACGTGAAGGTTCCGGCAGGGGCGGACTCGATCGAGGTGTCGCTGGACGCAATCACATCCCAGGACAGCGCGGGAGCGAACGGGCCGGCGGCTTCCAGCAATGTGCTCGATTTGAATTGGAATGCGGTCGTCCTGTATCCGAAGGGAGCGCGCTCGGATGACGTTACCTTCTCGCCTTCGGTCACCCTGCCTCCCGGCTGGAAGTTCGGCACGGCTTTGACCGTGGCTCACGCCGGCGGCGACGACGTGGAGTTTGCCCCCGTCTCTCTGACGACGCTGGTGGATTCGCCGCTGATCGCAGGTGCGCACTATCGAAGGATCGACCTGACGAAGCCGGGGGAGACGCCGGCGCACGTCATGGACCTGGTGGCCGAGTCGGAATCTGATTTGGTGATGTCTCCGCAGGATCTGGCGGCGTACCAGAAACTGGTGGCGGAAACCGGGACGCTGTTCGGGGCGCGGCACTATCGCCAGTACCATTTCCTTCTCACGCTGAGCGGACAGGTGGGCGGTCATGGGCTCGAGCACCACGAGTCGAACGATAGCGTGGCCTCGGAGCGCACGCTGCTCGATCCCGGCCTGCACATGCTCGAAGCGGATTTGTTGCCGCACGAGTTCGCGCATTCGTGGAACGGAAAGTATCGGCGTCCGGCGGGACTGGCGACCCCGAACTACCAGGTGCCGATGGTGGGCGACCTGCTGTGGGTGTATGAGGGGCTTACCGACTACCTGGGGCGGCTGCTGGCGGCGCGCAGCGGGTTGTGGACGGACGAGCAGTATCGCGAGGCGCTGGCGGCCAGCGCCGCTGCACTGGATCATCGCGCGGGGCGGCAGTGGAGGCCGCTCGAGGATACGGGCACTTCGGTGCAGACTCTGCGCCTGTTGGGATCCCAGTGGGAAAGCTGGCGGCGCGGGCTGGATTATTATCCGGAGGGCGAATTGATCTGGCTGGAAGTGGATTCGATCATCCGCCAGCAAACTCACGGCCAGCGCTCGCTCGACGATTTCTGCCGGCGATTTCACGGCGGCGAGAGCGGTCCGCCCAAAGTTGTGTCCTACACGTTTGACGATGTAGTCAGCGCGCTGAACGACGTTGCACCTTACGACTGGGCCAGCCTGCTGCGGGAGCGCGCGAAGAAGACGAGCACGCACGCTCCGCTGGGCGGGATCGAGCGCGACGGATGGAGACTGGTGTACAGCGACCAGCCGAATCAGTTTCTGCAGGCTTTGGAGAAGATCTCCAAGCATACAGATTTTTCCTACTCGCTGGGCTTCAGCGTGCGCAGCGACGGCCGGTTCGGCGACGTGATCGTGGGCTCGCCGGCTTACCAGGCGGGGCTGGGACCGGGGATGAAGCTGGTCGCGGTCAATGGCCGGAAGTGGTCGGCTGCGGTCCTGCGTGCCGCATTGAAAACGGCGCAGGGAAGCGATCAGCCGATCGAACTGCTGGTGGAGAACGCACAGTTCTTCAAGACATACTCAGTCGCCTGCCACGAGGGAGAGAAGAATCCGCATCTGGAGCGCGTCGCGAACCAGCCGGATGTGCTGGGCAGCATGCTTAAAGCGCTGACTCCGTAGCGGGCTGCTGAGAAAATAGTCTGCTCACCAGTCCGACCTCGGCGGCTAAAGCCGGTGTTGAAGAATATGCCGGTTACGCAGCGCTTGAAGCGCTGCGCCACCCAAAATCAAGCACCGAAGCAAATCTTTCAGCAGCCTGCTAGGCGAACCTTAGTTCTAATACCATCGTAAGCGGGCCACCGAGTTTTCACTGCTACAATCGCGCTTGAACCACCCCAAAAACCCACGGGCGCAGGTTTTCATGCACCGGTTTCCCCGAATCCTCGTGAATGGATTGCTGCCGGCCGCACTCTGCGTGCTCGTTGCCGGAGGGACGCGGCTGCAGGCGCAGCCTTCCGCCGGGGCGGTTTCGATTCGCGGAGTCAAAGTACTCAGCGAAAAGGACGCGGTCGAGATTGAGGTCGATGCCAGCGACCGCATCGTCCCGGAAACGCGAGTGCTGACCGGCCCTGACCGTCTGGTTGTGGACTTTCCCAATGCCGTGCCCGGCGGCCAGCTACGCAATCGGCCCGTAAATCGCGGTGACGTTAAAGATGTGCGGGTGGGCTTGTTTCAGGCCCGGCCGCCGATCACGCGCATTGTGCTCGATCTCAAAGCGGCGCAGTCCTATCAGGTTTTTCCTTACGGCCGCACGGTGATGATCAAAGTCACCAGCGGCGCGCTGGAAGCTTCCGTCGATGTGGATGATTCGTCTTCGGCGCCGCCGACGCGGCCCGGCCTGGTGGTAACCAATTACTCGCGCGGCGCGGAAAAAATTCACGCCGACGCCCCGCGGCCGCCGCTGGAAGTTTCCTTCCGCAATGGGATGCTGACGATCTGGGCGAATAAGGTCACGCTGTCGGAGGTGTTGTACGCAGTGCAGCAACGCACCGGCGCAGACATCGGGATCGCCGCCGGAGCCGAGCAGGAAAAAGTTGTCGTCGATCTGGGTCCGGCGCCCGCGGCGGATGTGCTGTCCGCTCTGCTGAACGGATCGAAATTCAACTACCTGATTCTGAGCGCGGCGAACAATCCCCAGCAACTGGATCGCGTGATCCTGACCCCGCGGGGGACAGCAGTGGTCAGGCCCCAGGCTCCGCCGCGGAACGACGACGATGGCGATGAACAACCTGGCCGGCCGGCGCCGGTTCAAGGGCCGGTGGTCAACGGCGTACCGCAAGCGCCGCGTCCGCCTCAAGACCCGCAGACCAGGACGGACGATCCGTCCGACCCGCAGTAATCTCAAATCATCTGCCTGCAGACTACTGAGATGTGATGAGCCGGATCGGCACGGGCGAAGTTCCCGGCGCAAAGACGGTCGTGGAGGCAGCGTTGCCGCAACCCGCGACATTGAGCACATGCAGATTGAGGTTGCCGGTGGTGGTATCGACGCTGTCGATGAAGACCTGGAGAAATCCCAGGATCGTGATCGTCGGCTGGGGGCCTGCCAGGGTGCCGGCGGCAACGTTGTCGTAAATTGGCAAACTGACCACGCTGTTGCTGGCAGTGACGAGTTGTGCGTTCGCTGAGGCCAGAGCCGTGATTTGGTATTTCGTCCCCGACATCATTTTGTACGGGTAAGCCGTGTAATCCATGGAATCCTGCCCCTGCCCCAAGCCATTCGCTATTTGATTGATGAGGCACTGCGTGCCGGCGGCTGTGTCGCCGCCCGACCCGCCGGGGTTGATGGTGAGGTCGGCGCTGCCGCCGTTCTGTATGCCGCATTGATACGCGGTGGCCTGGTCGCAGCCTCCAATCGCCCCCTGAAACAGATCGTCGTCCGCACAGGCGGGAACCGCGATCGGGATTACGGTAATGAGAGAAGGGATGTAGGAGCCGGCGTTGGGTGGGTTGTTGATCATGTTTCCGTTGGCCGGGTTGCAGTCGAAGCCGCCAGCGACGCAGTCGGCCGTCAGCGTAAAACTTTCCCCGACGGAAGCGGTTACCGTGGTCGGCCTGACGCCAGGGCTTTTGATCGTGCCATCGATCTCATCCACGAATGGATTGCCCCCCGCTCCTGGATCCTTGTTCGGAATAATCCAGGGCTTGACGCAGCGGGGCACGATCTGGACTGCGGTTTGGCCGAGATCGAACGCTACGTTCGAGGGGTTGAAGACCTCGGCCACAGCGGTGGCGTTGACCGAATTGGCGGCCCGGCTCCAAATGCGGGAAAACAGCGTGGGCAGGCTACTGTTGGTGACCTTCACGATCACCGTGGGATTGATGGCAAAGGCAGCGGGCAGCGTGGAGCAGTCATTGGATCCGACAGCGCCGCCTTGAACAGAGTACTGCACGGTGACGGTTGGGGACGTGCCGGCCACCGCATTCTGCACGGCCACTGCCTGGGCGGTGAGGAACGCGGCGGGGTTCGTGGACGAGAGGCCGCAGATCAACTGCCAATCGGCCTTCGAAGTGGCCGTGGTCGTAATGTTTGTAATTCCGGAAAGCGAGATGATCCGGGCGGCGGCGAGCGCGGCCGCGTCGGCGGACCGTTGCGCTTCTTCGCGGGCAAGATAGAGCGTGACCACGTCAATGGAAAGCGCGGCCATCGCAATCATGGCCATCATGCACAGCGCCACCAACACCATAGTGACGCCGCGCTCCCGGTGGCGCGGCGACGGGCGCAAACAAGATTTCGGGAATGCCGGTACCTTCATAGCTGTCTCTCAGTTTTCGTTGATGGCCACAGCCGTCGCGGTGATATTCGCCGGCAGCACGGGCGTTCTGCCGAGCAGGCTGGCGGCGCGGCCAAATCTCCAATCGTACCCATACTGAATGCTCACGCAAGTGCCGACCACGGCGGTAAGGCCCGCAGCCGATTGCGAAGTGCAGGTGGTGTCGGCGAGCTGCGAGCCGGTGGACGGAAAATAGTATCCGCGATTGACGGTGATGATGAGACCCGTGCCGACACACTTGCCGCCGTGGGCCGAGAACGTCCACTTCGGGCGGGCGACCGCGACGTCGCCGAGGTCGATGCCGCAATCGTCGATACTGTTGGACTTCAGGTAGTTGTCCACAATAAAGAATGCGTCGTTGATGGAGACCGGAGTGCCGACCGAAAGATCGTTGATCGGATCGGAGGCCGCGACCCGGGCGGCATCGCGGGCGACATTGGTCAGCTTCTGCTTGAGCGTGAAGGCGCTGCTGAAGTCGAAAATTCCCACCACGAACACCACCAGCAAGGGCAGGGAAACGGCGAACTCCACCAGTTGGGCGGCCTTGTCTTCGCGGCACAGCCGCCGCCACCAGGGCCGGAGTTGAGCCAGGGCGCTCATTGCACCGTGGGATTCTCCATTCCCACGCGGCCCACCGCCTTCAACTGCAGCTTCTGCTGGTTCAGGGTGGTAAACGGCAGCCAGAACTGGTAGGGATATTCGAAGCTGACGGATACTCCGCACACGGCTACGGTCGAGGCCGGACTCACCAAAAGCACATGGTCTTGCACGCAGACGCCGGCTTCGTTGGTGCAGGCGACGTTGCTGCCGCTGACGCAGTCGACCATGGCGGCGGGCGTCCACTTATTTGCGCCGGTCAGAGGGCGGATATTGTTGGGATCGAGGTGAGCCGCCTGCAGGCCGGCCTGTACAGCGTTGAAGGCATTCCCGCCGGGCGTGTTCGCGGCGGTGCACGTGGTGCAGTAGGGAGCGGCTGCCGCCCGCGCGCCGTCCTGGGCGGCGCGGGTGATGGTGCCGTAGATGCGGAAGGCCTGCCCGAACCAGAAGATGCCGAGAACGATCATGAACATTACGGGCAAAACGGCGGCGGCTTCGGCGATCTCCGCGCCATGGGTTTCGCGCAGCAGGCTGTGCAGCCGCTGTCTGGCGGAGCGCCACAGGTTACGCGACAAGTCGAAGCTCCTTGAGTACTCCATAAAGCAACACCGTAAACGCCAGGGCCACGCCCTTGGGAATTTTCAGCGCATTCGGGTTGTCGAGCGTGACGTGCGAGCCCGGCAAGCGGAAAGTGACCAGCGAAACCAGGATGTGACCGATATTGCGCATCGTTTCCAGAAAGCGGCGCTTGTAGATCACCAGCGCCAGGGCCATGAAGCCGCCCACAAAAACCGATCCCACCAGCAGATCAACCAGCAACTCGGGACCGGTGAAGGCCCCCAGGGCTCCCGCCAGTTTCCAATCGCCAGCGCCCAGGCTGCGCAGCAGTACAAACGGAAGCAGCAAGCCAAGGCCGAGCAACAGGCCGAGCACGGAAGCCTTCAACCCGGCGCGACCGCCGAACGCGGTGTTAAGGGCAACTCCGACTACCGCCGCCGGCGCCGTCAGCCAGTTGGGAATCCGCCGGCTGCGCAGGTCGGTGAAGGCCGCGATCACAGCCAGCAACTCGGCGCCGAGCAAAACGAACGGCCTCAAACCGGCCTCATCCCGCGCAGTGTGGCGAGCCTGCCCCGCCAGTTCGAACAGCGATGTTGAAAAAGATCGACCAGGTGACGCTTCGGATCACGCCTGCGGGGAGGAATAGCCGACTCCTGCCGCCCTCGTCATAACCCCTGCAAAAGCGGCCTCTAGCGCGGATTTTCACATAGGGGGGAGGGGAAGTCAATGAATCGATTGAGGCGGGGGAAGGGGCTCAAGTTTGAATTTCGGGCAGACTCCCGGCCCGCCGGTGATAGCGCGGGCCTTCGGGACGACGTGCCGGGAAACTCACCAAATGCGCACGCGATCAGACGGTGCCAGGTAGAGTTTATCGCCTGGCTTAACGTCGAAGGCTGCGTACCAGGCGTCCATATTGCGCACGGTAAGGGCGCGATATTCGCCGGGAGAGTGCACATCGGTCAGCACCTGATTGCGGAGACCCGCGTCCCGTTGCTTGCGGGCCCAATCCTGAGCGAAGGCGAGGAAGAATTGCTGGTCGCCGGATAGTCCATCCTGTTCCGGCGCGGCTTTCCCGCCCAGCGAAGCTATGAATCCGTCGTGCGATGCGGCCAGCCCGGCCACGTCCGCGATATTTTCTCCCAGGGTTTGCCTGCCGTTCAGGCTGAGATCGGGAAAAGGCTTGTAGCGGTCATACTGCGCGGCCAAACTCGCGGTTGCGGCTTCGAAGTGCGCGAGATCGTCGGCCGTCCACCAGTTTCGCACCCGGCCTTTGGAGTCAAACAAGGCGCCTTCGCTGTCGAAGGTGTGGCTGATTTCATGCCCGATGACCGCTCCGATCGCGCCATAGTTTGCGGCGGCAGACCCCTGAGGATCGAAAAACGGCGGCTGCAAGATCGCGGCCGGGAAGTTCAACGCATTCTGCAACGGGAGGTTCACCGCGTTGATAGTCTGCGGAGTCATGGACCATTCATGGCGATCGATGGGGGCGCCGAGGCGAGCCAGCTGGCGCTGGTAGTGGGCCCGATCGCCGCGCCACAGATTGCCGAAAAGGTCGCCAGCTTTCACCTCGTAGTTGGAATAATCCTGCCAGCTTTCGCCGTAGCCGACGCCTACGTAGAGAGTGTCGAGCTTGGCCTGGGCCTCGGCCTTGGTGCTGGGACTCTTCCAGGTCAAGCCCTGGATGCGCTGGCGGAAGGAAGCAATCAACTTGCCCACCATGGCCTCAACCTGAGTCTTTGCTTCGGGAGGGAAGTAGCGCTGGGCATAGAGTTTGCCGACGTCGTCGCCGAGATACCGGTTCACCAGAGTGACGCCGCGCTTTCAGCGGGCGCGCTGCTGGGGGGTTCCCTGCAGGACTTTCCCGGAGAAGGCGAAGTCTTCGTCGCTGAGCGTTTTGGGCAGCGCCGAGGGATAGGCCTTGAGCCAATGAAACGCCAGCCAGTCTTTCCAGGTATCGAGCGGAGTGGAGGCCACCAGCGCCGCTTCGCCCGTGAATGCGGTGGGCTGCCACACCATGAAGCTGGATTGTTTGTCGAGGCCGGCGGCACGGAAATATTCCGCCCAGTCGAGCCCCGGCGCCTTGGCCGCGAAGTCGGAAGCTCTCCAGGTATTGTTGGCCTTGTGAATATCATTGTCGTCCGCCAGGCTGATGTGCACCTGGGCGATGGCGTGTTCGAGCGCGACGATGCGCGCGGCCCGGGTATCGAGGTCCTTGAATCCTGCCAGCTGCAGCATGGCCGACACGTGCGCTTGATACTTGGCACGGATTTCCTGCATGGCCGGGCTGTCGGAGAGATAGTACTCACGATCCGGCAGCTGCAGCCCGCCCTGCATCAGGTAGGCGGTGTAATGCTCGGGCTCGTTGAATCCCGGCGCGACCCAGAGCCCGAAAAGATTGGGAGTGTGGAAATTGGTGTTGTTGAGGCCGTCGACGTCGGCGCGGAGGGTTTCGCCGAGGGCGCGCGCCAGTTCGTGTTGGTCGCGAATGGCTGCGATCGCCTGCAGGCGTGGCTGCCAGGGTTTCAGGCCTTGGACCTCGATGCCAGCTTCATCCATGAAGGAGTTGTAGAGATCCGAGATCTTGCGGGTTTCGGAAGTGGCGGCTGGGCCTGCTTTGGCGGCTTCGGCGATCAGGTCGGCGACCCGTTTGTCGTTCAGCTCGGTAAGGCCCGTGGCCGGGCTCACGGAGCTGCGGTCGGGCGGAATTTCTGTGTGCTTGATCCATTCACCGCAGGCGTAGTGGAAGAAGTCGTCCCCTGGACGCACGGTCCGGTCCATGTAGCTGAGATTGACCTCGGGGCCACGCGGCGGCGCTTCTGGTTTCGCAGGACCGGCGCCCGCTGAATTCTGCGCGCTGGCGAAGGAGGCGAATAGGAATAGAAAGGCGAGAAGGAATGGGCAACGCGACCGGGGAAAGGCGAATTTCATCGGGGGAGGCTCCGGGTTCTGGCAGTGAGGTTCAACCTGAGAAGTCCAACCAGTAAAAGACGCGGCAGGGCGAGATTGGTTACTGGCAGAACTGAACCGAAGAGGGTATCACGAGCGGCGGGGAGCGTTTGGGCAGGAACACAAAAAGGCCCGGAGCACGTCCGGGGCCTTTGCGTGGAATCCCGTGTCTACTGGCGGTTGAAGGCGGGGCCGGCGTTGTGCTCAGCCACGATCTTTCGTGCGTTATCGGCCAGAGCCTTGGCCTGAGGCAGAAGCTCGAGGCCTTTGACCACTTCGGGATCAGATTCGGCGCGCACCTTCATGCCTTCATCCTGGCCGAAAGCGTCGACAAAGATCTCGGCTTTGATGTTCGACTTGATCCAGTCGCTGTTGTCGATCAGGTCGGCCTGAGTGTAGGCAATGCCGGCCTCGTCGAGCGACTTGCGGAAATCCTGCATGGTCGCGTCGTCGACATCGAAACTCTTGGTGGGATGGTGGCTGACGACGTAGCGCTTGGCGAAGTTGAAGAAGGCGTAGTGCTGCAGCAGCGTGTCCTGGAAGTGATTGCTCTTGACCGGCGGGATGCTGACGTCGGGGGTGATGCCGCCGCCGCCGTAGACTGTGCGTCCACTGTCCGTGAGTTTGACCTCGCGGTTGGCGGTGCTGGAGCTTTCAGCGCTGTCGCGGTTGTAGTAGTAGTCGTAGAGGGAAACGTTCGAGTAGTCGCGCTGGATCAGCCGCCCGCTGGGCGTGTAGTAGTGCGCGGTGGTCAGGGCCAGGCCCGTGTTCTCCGACAGCGGATACACGGTCTGCACCAATCCCTTGCCGAAGGTGACTTCCCCGGCAATCAGGCCGCGATCGTGATCCTGAATAGCGCCGGAGACGATCTCCGCCGCGGATGCCGTCAGTCTGTTGACCAGTACGACGATGGGATAGTCTTTGCCGCCGTTGCCGTGCTGGGCGACGTAGCGCTTCTCGGCCGATGCGCGGCCGTGATGAGAAACGATGAGTTGTCCCTTCTTCAGAAACTTGTCGGCCACGCCCACGCCTTCGCTGAGCAGGCCGCCGGGATTGCCGCGCAGATCGAGAATCAGGCCCTTGAGATCGCCGAACTGGTCGAGCGCTTCGCTGACTTCGCGCTCAGTGGTCTCGTTGAATCCGTTGACGTGCATGTAGCCGATGCCGGGACGGATCAGGAAATGAACGTCGACCGAGTAGCGCGGAATCTCGTCGCGCACCAGCGTGAATTCCATCGGCTTCTCGACGCCCTCGCGCGAGATCGAGATGTGAACCGTGGTGCCCTTCGGTCCCTTGAGCAGATCGGCGACGTCGCCGGTGCTCATGTTCTCGGTAGATTTTCCGTCGACGGCGATGATCACGTCGCCAGGATGAATGCCGGCCTTATACGCGGGTGTGCCGACGAAGGGATAGATGACGATGACTTTGTTGTTGCGCGGGCCGACCGTCATGCCTACGCCGTAGTACTTGCCGCTCTGGTCCTCGCGCATGAGCGCGTAGTTTTTCGGATCGAAGAAATTGGAGTGGGGATCGAGCGCGTGCAGCATGCCCGGGATGGCGCCGTTGTAAATGGCCTTGTCCGGATTCACCGGCTCCGCGTAGTTCTCCTCGACGATCGAATAGACGTCGGTGAACTGCTTGAGGCTGTCCTTGATATCGGAGTCGCCCGACATGGACGACTGCTGGCCGCTACGCTGGGCGAACAGAATGCCCAGGAAGCCGCAGGTGACCAGGAACGAGACGACCAGGAAGAGAGACCGGCGAGAACTGCGAGCCATCTGGATTTCCTTCGGTTGAAGGGCTTACCGCACCCCAGCTACCGCACTGAATACAGGCAGTATACCACCCCGTTAGACTGCCCTGAACCGGGAACGTCACCGTTGGTAACCATCCCGGAAGGGGCTTTCTTATGAGATGCGAGTGGAGGGTTCAGGGTTCCTCCTGGGGCGAAAATCGGCTGGGTCAGAGGGCCGGGCGGACGAGGGCGTCCGCCGCTCCTGTGGAGCCCGGGACGCCCGCGTCTGGGGATGCGGCTTGGCGGACCATCTCCGGCCTGCTTCTGGGCGAGGAGCCTTTGTGCCTGCGAGAAGCGTCTTCGTCCTCGTCGTCGGGCCAGCCATGGCGATGGCGCGACCTCCAACTATGCCCCGCGGGCCAGTTGCCGCCGGCTACCGCGCCGACGAGAGCGCCCAGACCGCCGATCAGCAAGGGTGCAGCGATTTGCGCCCCGGCATGGTTCTCAGTGTTTACCCGGATTCCGATCGCGACCCCAAGCCCACCTCCGATGAGGGCGCCGATGGCGGCGCCGCGTGTGTTCCACTCGCCCGATCCCAGGGCGGGGTAGGCACGAGGATAGACGGCAGGCCGAGGCCGCATGGGCCGGCCCGGTACTTGGCGAGGCGATTGGGCGATGACAGTGCGGCCGTCTTGTCCGGAGCCGCTTGCCCTGGCACAGGCAGCATCGTCTGGAGTGTAGGAGCAGCGCGCGGCGGCGACCGCAACCGGTTCCGCGGTTGTTTGGGAATCTTCGGTCCGTTCCGTTGTCCGGTTAGTGGATTGCGCCTGAGTGTAGGAAATGGCGGCCAGCAGCGCGAAAGCAATGGGGAGAACTGCTTTTCTGGGCTTCATATGCGCATCGTAAAGATGGGGTGGCGACTGCGGTGGGGCGTTTGGGACGGTTTTCGCAGTGCCACATGGGAAGGGCGTGGCAGAGGCGCCAGGGCTTCAAGTGTTACTTGAAGATCGTGTTGGGCAGAGCGCCGGGGTTCTGAGCTCTGCTTTGCGGTCTTTGCGGCATTTCCTTGCCGAGCTTCGCGATTAAGAGCTTTTTACCGCAAAGATCGCGAAGGAAAGGCCGCAAAGGGCGCTAAGAAAAGCGGTGGTGGCAGATCCCGGAATCTGGAATTTGAGATCTGGTCTCCAATCTGGAATCTGCAATCTTCAGTCTGCGATTTTTCCTACGCCGCCTTGACCTGCTTTGCGATCCGGATCATGGCTGCCGCGCTGCGCTCCACGTCTTCATCCGTTGTGGCCCAGCAGGAAACCGAGACGCGCATGGCCGTGTGACCTTGCCAGACGGTGCCGCCGCACCAGCAGGTGCCATCGGCCTGGATTTCGGCGATGACGCGGCTAGTTTCTTCCGGGGTGCCGAACGAGACCAATACCTGATTCAGAACTACGTCGTTCAGGATGGCGAATCCGGCGGCGCGCAGGCGGTTAGCAAAGAGTTGGGCCTGGCGGCAATTGCGCTCGATCATGTCACGCAAGCCGCTGCGTCCCAGCGAACGAATCGCCGCCCACAACTCGATGCCGCGGGCACGACGCGAGGCGTCGGGCGTGAACTGCCAGGGTTCGCGCTCGGCACTTTGAGTCAGATAGGCAGCCTGCCCCGTCGAAAGCGCCCGGCGCAACGGCTCGGGATCGCGCACGATCACCATGCCCGAATCGTAGGGAACGTTGAGCCACTTGTGATTGTCGATCGCCCAGGAATCGGCGTCGCTGAAGCCCGCGAGCAGCGACGCGAAGCGCGGCGAAACCGCAGCCCACATGCCGAACGCGCCATCGACATGCACCCACGCTCCCGCCTGTTGCGCCCGCGCGCAAATCTCCTGGGCGGGATCGAAGGCGCCGGTGTTGACGTTGCCGGCCTGGATGCAAACGATCGTGTTGCGGTCGAGCTCGGGCAACTGGTCGGCGTGCATGCGGCCCTGGCCGTCGGTGACGCGCGATCGGCCGAGACCCAGCATGGTCAACGCGCGCAGCAGGGAAACGTGGACTTCCTGGCCTACGATGACGCGAATGGGCGGCGCACCGAACAGGCCGTCTTCTTCGACGTTCCAGCCGGAGCGGGCGAGAATCTCGCTGCGGGCCGCGGCCAGGCCGGAGAAGTTCGCCATGGTGGTGCAGGTGACGAAGCCGATGCCACTCTGCACGGGCAAGCCGAGTAGAGCGAGCATCCATTCGCAGACGAAGTCCTCAACCCTGGTCGCCACCGGCGACATGACGCGCATGCACGCGTTCTGATCCCAGGCGCCGGCGAGCCAGTTGGCGGCGAGCGTAGCGGGCAGCGTCCCGCCGATGACGAATCCGAAATAGCGGCCGCCGGCAGTGGCCACGGTGGCGGGCGATCCGATGTCGTCGAGCAGGGCGAGGACCTGTGCGGGATCGCAGGGACCTTCGGGCACAGCGCCGCCCAAGGCTTCCAGTCGCGCAACGTTTTCGGCGGAAGGCGCGACGGGGAGGGTGTCGATGTTGTGGATGTAGCGCGCGGCGCGGGCCGCGGCATCGGCCAAAAGCTCTTTCACGGGAATCTCCTGTTCAACGGACTGCCTGCGATTCGCGGTTGATGAAGGAGGCTACGGGAAAACTGAACACGGCATGGAACGCGACCACCGGGGCTGAAGCCCAGACTGATTTTGCGATCTTTACGCGGCGCTGAAGCGCCGCTCTTCCACGTTGTCGCCTGCACATTGCCGCCTGCACATTGCCGCACCCGCGTTGTTGCATGCACGTTGCCGCCTGCATTCCCGAATGCTTCCCCTCCACCTCGCTCGGCTTGTCGTCGAAGCTTCCTCAGAATTAACGCATGAAACAGCTTCGTCGCGCCGTGCCAATCAGGATTGGCCTTTTTTTGTGCAGTGAAGTGCTGGTCACAACGTTTCCATCGGCTGGCGGATGAACGCTTCGTAGCGCTGCAACTCCGCGATGGAGGCCTCGGAGAGCAGATGGAAGGGAAGTGCGCGGCATCCGGCGGGAAGCTCGGCGGCGGTGAGCGAATCGCAGACGACTGCGGCGGTCTGTTTGAGGCCGCGCTGCCAGTTGGCTTCGCGAGCGTCGCGGAAGATCAGGCTGTCGGGATGAAATCCGGCGGCGCTCAGCATGGCGCGCGCGATTTTCAGAAACTCCGGCCAGCGCGAGGCTACGCCGACCAGGGCGCTGGCGGGCGCGGGCAAGTATCCCGCAAGCGACGCAGGCACCGAGCGCACCTGCAGCGTGAGCAACTCGGCTCCAGCAGGAAGCAAATCGCGCGCCGCGGTTTCGCGGTTGAGCAGCGCCATGGGAATGCTGCCGTCGGGTGTTTTCGGAAAATCGTCGGCGCCACAGGAGTGAACGGGGAAGGTGACGCCGCGCGCGATTTCAGCGGCGAGAATCCGGCGCAACTCCGGATCAGGCTCGATCAGCAGAAAGTGATCTGGAGGCTGCATTTCGAGCCACTGCCGCAAGCGGGCGCGCAGTGCGGGCAAAGACACGCCAAGCTTTCGCGCCGACCGGAACACCCGGGCCACCATCTGGTCGAGGGCAAGAGCCGGGGTCGGGGGCGATTCGGGCTTGCTGGCGCGGACGTAGACTCCGCTGCCGCGGCGAAACTCCACCCAGCGGTCGCGGGCGAGCTGGCGGTATCCGGCGCTGACGGTGTTGGGGTGCACGTTGAAGCGACGGGCCAGCTCGCGCGTGGAAGGCAGGCGCTGGCCGGGCGCCAGGTCGTCACTCAGAATTCCGAGGACGACCTGCGTGACCAATTGTTCGCGGATGGAAACTGCACTGCCGCGGGCGAACCAGAGTTGCATGCGCGAACATCATAACCCGGCGTGGTTAGGCCGGTGGCGGAGCTAACTTCGAGCACCGGGTCTATGCGACGTAAGAAACGCTGCTTCCGGTCAGCAACGGCGAGGGTTGCGCCGGAGCGCTCGTGCCGGACTGCTGGAAGTCCTGGAGCAGGCTGTTGTAGGTCTGCTGTGCCGCCGAAGTGTTGCTGGACTGCAGCTCCTGGCCCAGCTGGCTGAAGAGCTGACTGACCTGACTCGACTCGCCGCCTCCGCCATGGTGATGGTGGCTGTGGTGGCCTTCAGTGCCTTGGCTCGGCTGCGCCGCCTGGTTCTGGAAATCCTGCTGGATGGTGGTGTAGTCCTTCTGCGCGGCGGTGAGATTGCCGGACTGTATGTCCTGGGCAAGCTGTTTGAACTCCTGCGCGATCGGGCTGCTGCTCGGCGCCGAGGTGGTCGAATTAGCCTGCGGGTTCAGCTGCTGCAAAGCGGAAAAGTCCTGCTGTGCGGCCGAGATCTTGCCGGATTGCAGGTCCTGGCCGAGCTGCTGAAATTCCTGCTGGAACTGCTGGAAGCGGCTCTGGATGTTCTGCTGGGCGTAGTTAGCGTAACTGCTGGAGAAAATCGCTCCAATCGACATTGTGTCTCCTGTCGGCGCTGGCAAGTTCGTCTACAAGCGCGTATGGGCCCGGTGGTACATGAACTTCAGGCGCCGCTTGCAGCCAAGAAGAGGGCACGCCACGGGCCAACGACCTCGCCACCTCTGGGACGGTCAACTCATACCCGGGGTGACACTTACCGTCGAGCTTTGAAATCTGCTTATCTAACGCGACCAGTAATCGGGCAAGAGGTGCCGCGCTTGACCGGGCAAGACTTTCCCAGGCAAAGCTCGCCGCGCACTGCCTTCGAACTGTGCGCGGGCCGACGCCGAGAAATGCCGCTAAGAACGCGCTGAGAATCTTGTCAAAACCGTGTCTCGCTCGCATTGCCGCTTTTCCGCCTGCGGCAGTATGATGAAGCCCATGAGTTTTTCGGAGACGATCTTCCTGTTCTTTCTGGCGCTCATCATCTTTGGGCCCAAGAAGTTGCCGGAGATCGCGCGCCAGGCGGGCAAGTGGATGAACGAGTTCCGCCGGGCCTCGAACGAGTTCAAGTCCCAGATCGAGCAGGAAATCTCGAATCTTGAAGTCGAAGACCGGAAACGAAAAGTTCTGCCGCCGAGCCCGGCGCCGACAGGCACCGCCCGCCGCACATCGCACGACGGCGCGTCGAGTGAAGCCGGCTCGGGCCCAGCGACGACGGCGACTCCGGCATCTCCCTCATCTCCATCCTCATCGGCAGATGCAGCTGCACAGACCGACGACGAGCCTCTGTTCGCCGCCGACAACGGGGCAAACGATAACGGCGCAAACAAGGTTGAGCCCGCTGCGAATGCCGCGCCAGCCAATACTCCCACTGAGACGGTAGCGACTCCCATCTCGCAGGAATCTCATGCCTGAAACTGCGGCCGCTGCTTCCGGCAGCGAAGCCGAAACCATGCCCACCATGGGATTCCTCGACCATCTGGAGGAGCTGCGCAAGCGCATCATCCACTCCATCATTGCGGTTGCGATCGGCTGCGCCGCGTGCTGGGGATACCGGGAGCGGATTTACGGCGTCATGCAGAAGCCCATTATTGACGCTCTCAGGGCGAACGGGCTGGATGAGAAGCTGGTCTATCTGAACCCCACCGAACCCTTCAACCTTTACTTGAAGATTGCCGCGCTCGCCGGACTGTTCCTGACTTCGCCGTACGTGCTCTATCAGCTGTGGATGTTCATCTCGCCCGGCCTGTACCGGCGCGAGAAACGCTACGTTGTGCCGTTCATGGTCTCGACCATCACGCTGTTCAGCGGAGGCGGGTATTTCGGCTACCGCATCGTTTACCCGCGCGTGCTGAAATTTCTGCTCGAATTCAGCCACCAGTTCCATCCTATGATCACGATTGGGGAGTACACGCAGCTGTTCCTGAGCGTCGTGCTGGGCATGGGGCTGATTTTCGAGATGCCGATTCTGGTTTTCTTTCTGGCGGTCATGGGCATACTGAGCCCGGGCTTCATGCTGAAGAATTTCCGCTATGCGATTCTGATAATCTTCGTGATCGCCGCCATCGTGACGCCCACGCCCGACGTAGTGAACATGTGCATTTTCGCGGCGCCGATGCTGGGTTTGTATGGAGTGAGCGTAGGCGTCGCGTGGCTGGTGCATCCCGAACACCGGAAGGCGCGGGAACAAAAGCAGGCACAATCATGAGACGCACGAGGCTTCGCTGGATGGTGCGTGGGGTTTTGCCGATGGCCGGGTTGCTGGTCTGGCTGGCCTGCGATCACGACAAAACCGCGGTGCAGGCGCAGCGATCGGCGACGCCTGCTGCCCCTGAAAAGGCTGCTCCGCTCAACTTTCCGCCCGACACTGGCCCGCCGCCCTCGATCGACGCCAACCGCGCGTTCCAGTATGTGAAAGATGTCGTGAAATTCGGGGAGCGGCCGATCGGCAGCGCCAACCACAAGAAACTGGAGAACAACATCCTCGAACATCTGAAGGGCGATGAGGTCGAGAACGACACGTTCACAGCCGATACGGTCGCCGGCAAGTTTCCCGTCGACAACATCATCGCGAAGTATCCCGGGACGAAAGACGGGATCATCGTCATCGCCGGACACTACGACACGAATCTTCCTTTGAAGGGCACCGGCTATGTGGGCGCGAACGACGGCGGCTCGACCACAGCGATCCTGCTGGAATTCGCCAACCAGCTTCGCGGCAAAAAGCTGGAGGGATACAGCGTGTGGCTGGTGTGGACCGATGCGGAAGAAGCGGTGCGCACCTGGTCTGACACCGACAGTCTTTACGGGACCAAGCATCTGGCCGCGCGCTGGGAGCAGGATGGAACCGCGAAAAAGATCAAAGCGTTTCTGCTGACCGACATGATCGGAGACGCCGATCTCGACGTGGATCGCGACGCCAACTCCACCCAGTGGCTGGAAGACACCGTGTACGAGGCGGCAACCCGGCTGGGCTACCAGTCGCATTTCTTCGCGCGCAAGAACGCCATTGAGGACGACCACCTGCCCTTCATGAAGATTGGGGTGCCGTGCGCCGACATCATCGACATCGACTATGGGTACAACGGCGTTTACCACCACACGCCGCAGGACACGATTGACAAGCTTAGCCCCAAGAGTCTCGAGATCGTGGGCAGTGTAGTTCTGGAAACCGTCCGCATTCTGGACAAGATGGAACCGCTGCCGACGAAGTGAGGGCAGGCAAGTTTTCACCACGAAGGACACAAAGGTACACGAAGGAGATCAAGGCTTCCTTCGTGAACCTTCGTGTCCTTCGTGGTTATTGCTTTTGCGATTTTCTGGGATTTCGTTTCTAATGCAGCCCATATGCGAACCCGGACCGGGGTGTTCTTTGTTCTCCTTTTCAGCTTTTCCTTTCTGGCCGCTACCCCTCAGGCCGACATCAACGCCGAGAACCAGGTCATTCAGGCCGCGCTGCAGCCCTCGCCACTCGAAAGCAATCTCCTCCATCTGACGGACGAGATCGGGGGGCGGGTTCCGGGGACGCTCGCCATGCAGCATGCTGTGGAGTGGGGCGTGCAGGCCTTCACCGCCGCCGGAGCCGACAGCGTTCATACCGAGGGCTTCAGCATTCCGATTTCCTGGGCGGAAGGCGCAACGGAGATGATAGCGACCACTTCCTACGAAGTCGGCGCCAGCAAGGTGAACGGGACGGTGATTTCAACCTTCCGGGTGAAGGCGGTTTCGGTGGCCTGGGCGCCTGCGCTGGCCGCGGTGAAGCACGTTCGCGTGGCCGACGTGGGCGAAGGGACGGAAGCCGATTTCGCCAAGGCGGGAGACGTTGCGGGCAAGATTCTGCTGGTTCATACCACCGTGCTTAAGACCTGGGCCGATCTGTTCGCCGAATATGCGCAGGCTCCGCCGGTGATCGAGCGGGCGGTGAAAGCGAAGGCCAAGGCGATCGCGTTCATGGCCACACGCGAGCATGACATTCTCTATCGCCACACGAATGCGGGCGCTGGTGAACTCGACAAGCTGCCCATGGTGATCGTGGCGCGGGAAGATGGCGAGCGCATGGCGCGGCTGCTGGCCGACGGACATCTGGTGTGGGCCGATCTGTCGATTCCCAACCAGATCGGCGGGCCCATCCGGGCGGCCAACGTGATCGCAGAGATCAAGGGCAGCGAGAAGCCGGATGAGTTCGTGATCCTGGGTGCGCACCTGGATTCGTGGGAACTGGGCACCGGGGCGCTCGACAATGGCTGCAACGCGGCGCTGGTCGTCGATGCGTTGCGCGCCATCAAGGCTTCGGGAGTGAAGCCGCGACGCACGATCCGCTTCATTCTGTTCTCTGGAGAAGAGGAGGGGCTCATCGGATCGCGCGCCTACTCCGTGGCTCATCGTCATGAACTCGACAAGGCGGCGGGCGTGGTCATCTATGACGCGGGCACGGGCAAGACGACAGGATTCTCCATCGGCGGGCGAAAAGATGTGCTCGACGCTGCGCGGCAACTGATCCTTCCGCTCGCGCAGTTTGACGTAAAAGAGTTGCTTCCCGACATGGAGTGGGGCACGGATCACTTTGATTTCATGCTGGAGGGCGTGCCGACGTTCGTCGCCGATCAGGTGGAAGCAAACTACCTGGAGAACTACCACGCCGTCTCCGACACGTATGACAAAGTGGATCTTGCTCAGTTGAAGAAGCATGTAGCCGAGGCGGCGGCGCTCAGCGCCGGGCTGGCGAACCTGCCGGAGAAGATCGGACCGCGCCTGACCCGCGACCAGATCGAGCAGACCATGCGCGACAGCAACAGCGTGGAGATGCTGAAAGCGGACGGCATCTGGGACGACTGGGTCAGCGGCAAGCGGGGAAGACAGAAGTGATTTTTAATTTCCGATTTCCGATTGCCGATTGAAGCTGCAATCGGCAATCGGCAATCGATAATCGGCAATTCGCCTTGCTCCTCTACTGGATCCTCTTCAACCTGTTCGCGCTGGGCCTGCTGGTGCTGGACTTGCGTGTGCTTCACCGGCCCGGCCGGGTAATGCGCTTTGGCGAAGCCCTGGGTTGGAGCGGCCTTTATGTGTTGCTGGCGGCCGTGTTCGTGGTGGTTTTGTATGTGTGGCAGGGGCATCAGGCCGCGCTGGAGTTCGTCACCGGCTACGTGCTCGAACTCTCGCTCAGCGTCGACAACCTTTTCATCTTCCTGGTGATCTTCAACTTCTTCGCTGTTCCAGACGAGCAACAGCATCGCGTGCTGTTCTGGGGCGTAGTGGGCGCGCTGCTCATGCGAGGGATATTCATCGGGGCGGGCGTGGGGCTGATTTCACGCTTCCACTGGGTGTTCTATCTCTTTGGAGGGCTGCTGGTCTACAGCGGCGTCCGCGTGTGCATTGCGGGCGAACACCAGGTCGATCCCGCCGCCAATCCTCTGGTCAAGATCGTGCGCCGCTGGGTGCACGTGACCCCGGACTATCGGAACGGAAAATTCTTTATCTGGAGCAAGCCGGAGAATGCGCTGTACGTAACGCCGCTGCTGGTGGTGCTGTTGGTCATCGAGACCACGGACGTTTTGTTTGCGGTGGATTCCATTCCCGCGATTCTCGGGATCACGCTCAATGCGTTCATCGTCTATACCTCGAACGCGCTGGCCATTCTAGGTCTGCGCTCGATGTACTTCGCGGTGGCCGGGCTGATGAAGGTGTTTCGCTTCCTGCACTACGGGCTGGCTGTGGTGCTGATTCTGGTGGGCCTGAAGATGCTGATCGCCGACTACATTCACATTGACATCGCGGATACGCTGAGCGTGGTGGCGGAGGTGCTGTTTATTTCGATCGTCGCGTCGGTGCTGTATCCGGGGAAGGCGAAGAGCGAATGATGATTTTTGATTTTTGATTGTTGAATGAAAAACCCAACCCGGGCAGGGTAGCGGTTCTATTCAACAATCAACATTCAACAATCAACAATTGCCCTCACACAAAGCGCACGACGTCTCCTCGTACGATGGAGTGTTTCAGGAATTTCCTGTCGTCGTGATCGGGGCAGTCGATGCGGTAGTGAGCTCCCCGGCTTTCCTCGCGCGCCAGGGCCGAGCGGGCGACCAGCGTCGCAGCCAGATGCAGGTTGGCCGCTTCGTGGGCGCGGCGCGTCTTGGGATGCGCGAGCCGGGGCGCCATCTCTTCCAGAGTCTTGACCGCCTTGGTCATTCCGGCGCGGCTGCGCACGATGCCGACTTCGTTCCACATCAAATCCTGGATCTGCACGATCAGCTCTTCGGCTCCCGCGTCGACCGGGCCGTTGGAATAGGCGGCTCTCGGAGGATTGGCTGGCCGCGATGCGGTCTTCAGTTCGTCGCGCATGGCCAATCCGGCGCGCGCGCCAAAGACCAAAGCCTCGAGCAACGAATTACTGGCCAGCCGGTTGGCACCGTGCACCCCGCTCGCGGCGGTCTCGCCCGCGGCGTAGAGGCCGCCGACATTCGTCCTGCCGTCGAGGTCGGTGCGGACGCCGCCCACGGCGTAGTGGGCCGCAGGACGCACGGGGATCATGTCCTCGGTGATGTCGAGGTTGTGGCGCATGAGCGTCGCATAGATTCGCGGAAACCGCTTTTGCACCTTGGCCGCGTTCAGATGGGTCAGGTCGAGGTAGACGAACGGATCTTTGGCGCGGCTCACTTCCATTTCGTGGACGATGGCGCGGGCCACCACGTCGCGCGGCGCCAGTTCGCCCAGCGGATGGTACTTGCTCATGAAGCGGTCGAGCTCAAAATTCCGCAGGCAAGCTCCTTCGCTGCGGAGGGTATCGGACAGCAGGAAGCGCGGCGCTTTCTTCACGTAGAGCACGGTGGGCTGAAATTGAACGAACTCCAGATCGCCGGCTTCCGCGCCGGCACGAAACGCCAGGGCGAGGCCGTCGGCTGTGGCGGTCTCGGGATTCGTGGTATGGCGGTAGAGCTGGCCCAGACCTCCCGTGGCCAGCAGCACGGCGGAGCAGGCGACGTCTTGCGGGACGCCTTTTTCGTCGAGCAGCGAGACTCCCGTGACGCGTGCGCCGTCGGTGAGCAGGCCGGTGGTGAAGGTGTAGGGCGCAGCCGAGATATGTTTCATCGAGCGCGCCCGGGCGCTGAGCGCGCGCAGGATCTCGAACCCGGTCGACTCTCCCTGTGAATGCAGCACGCGATTGTGAAGCTGCGCGCCTTCGCGGCCGAATACCAGCTTGTTGCCACGAGGGTCGGCATGGGTGGACCACGCGATCAACTCCTCGATGCGCTCGACGCCCTCTTCCACCAGAATCTTGGCGGCGGCGGCATGGCACAGGCCATCGCCGGCGCTGAGCGTGTCTTGCAGGTGCAGGGTGATTTCATCTTCATCGCTGAGAGAAGGGTCACTGCCGGCTGGCGCAGAAGAGCTGTGCGCCGGCGATGTCGGCCAGGGTGCTTCTTTCTTGCACAGGATCAGGACGCGCCCGGCCGCGGCGAGGGCGATCGCGGAGCGCAGTCCGGCCACGCCGCCGCCGATCACTACGAAGTCAGTCTCGGCTGGAAGACCCTTCATAGACGGGGAATGGTACCACTTTGGCGGTGAAAATCACGTGTTTCCGCGCATGCGGGTCATGCCCTAAATCGACAAACCACGTAAGACACGAAGTTGCACGAAGGCAAACGGGTCGCTGAACTTCGTGCCCTGGGTGTCCTTCGTGGTGAAATCAGGACACTACCGGCATACGCTATCATGTGACCTTTATGCCGCAGGTCACTATTCATGTGCCGCCGCGTCCGTACCAGGCCTGGATCGAGAACGGCCTGCTGACGCGCGCCGGCTCGGTTTTGGGCGATCTGCTGCCGCAAGCGAGCCGACTTTTTGTGGTGACCGTGCCGCCAGTGCGCCAGCGCTGGGCCGGCAAGTTCGTGCGATCGCTGAAGGCTGCCGGATTTGCGACCCAGATTCTTGCTTTTCCGGATGGCGAGCCCTCCAAGCGCTTGTCGACGGTGGAAGCGCTGGCCGAAAAACTGGTGCGGTTGGGAGCGGACCGCAAGGCGGTGATTGTCGCGCTCGGGGGCGGGGTGGTAGGCGACGTGGCCGGGCTGCTGGCGTCGCTCTACATGCGAGGCGTGGAGCTGGTGCAGGTTCCGACTACCGTGCTGGCGCAAGTCGACGCCTCGATCGGCGGAAAGACCGGGGTGAATCTGGTCGCCGGCAAGAATCTCGTCGGGACGTTTTACCATCCCCGCGTGGTGCTGATCGATCCGACCGTGCTCAAGACTCTTCCGGATCGCGAATTCCGCGCCGGACTTTACGAAGCGCTGAAGTGCGGCGTGATCGGCAACATCGAGCTGTTTTTGCGCTTCGAGCAGGATCGGGCGCGAATTCTGAAGCGCGATCCTGTTGAGCTTGAGTGGCTGATCGCGCAATCGGTGAAGCTGAAGGCGGAAGTGGTGTCGGCCGACGAGCGCGAGGGCGGCCTGCGGCGCGTGCTTAACCTCGGCCATACCATCGGCCACGCCCTTGAGGCTGAAACCGGATACCGGCGGCTGCTCCATGGCGAAGCGGTGGCCTGGGGCATGATCGCGGCCACCAACATCGCCCTCAGCGTGGGCCGCACCGACAGCGTCACCGCGGGCCGCATCGCGGACGCCGTCTTGAGCCTGGGACGCTTGCCGGAAGTGAACGTCGGATCGCGCAAGATTCTGGCGCGGCTGCAGAACGACAAAAAGACGCAGGATGGAGTGGTGCACTTTATCCTGCCGCGCGAAATCGGGAAAGTGGAAGTAGCCAGCGACGTTCCGGCGAGTGCGGTCATCGAATCGGTGGACGAGTTGCGCCGCCTGTCGCGCGGCGGAGCGGTCTGGGGAAGGTAGTCAAATCATCGCGAGGGAAAAGCCATGCAGGAGACAGCGCAGCAATATACGCAGCGGATTCTCGGTCACGTAGACGGGCAGGATGCGATCAAAGTACAGCGGGCGACGGCGGACCGGCTGAAGAAGGCGGTCCGCGGCCTTACTCCCAAGCAATTGAAGTGGAAGCCGGGACCGGAAAAATGGTCGGTGGCCGAGATTCTCGCGCATCTGGCCGACGCCGAGATTGTCGCCAGCTGGCGGATGCGGTTCGTCATCGGAGCCAACGGAACCACGATTGAGCCCTTCGATCAGGATGTGTGGGCCTCGGCGTTTCAATACAGCGCGCGTGACGCGAAGCAATCCCTCGAAGTGTTCCGCGTGCTGCGCGAAAACAATCTGGCGATGCTGAAGGCGCTTCCTGCCGAGACGTGGGACAACTACGGGATGCATATGGAACGCGGCAAGGAAACGGTTGCGCACATGGTCCGGATGTTTGCCGGGCATGACACCAACCATCTGCGGCAGGTGGAAGGGATCGCGGGGCAACTGAAAAAGAAAAAGAGGTAGCAGTCTCGACTTGATTTTGTCCGAAGTCATCAAAACCGCGGTTGTGGGCGCGGCGCCGGAAGGCGCTCGCGATCAGCGCAGCGTTGCGCACGCGGTGCGAGAGATGTTCAGCTCCATCGCGCCGCGCTACGATTTGCTGAACCATGTTCTGTCGTTCAACGTAGATCGGGTCTGGTGGCGGCGCACGGCGCGGACGTTTCGCGACGTCCTGCGACAACCGGATGCGCGCGTTCTCGATTTGTGCTGCGGCACCGGGGACATGACGTTTGCCCTCCGGCGCGAGGCAGGGAAGGCCTCGCAGCAGATTCTGGGCGCGGATTTTTCGCATGCCATGCTGCAGCGGGCTACGGCCAAGTCGGCGAGGGCCTCGCAAAATGGCTCCGCGCCCGACTGGATCGAAGCTGACGCTCTTAACCTGCCTTTTCCTGCCGGGCACTTTGCTCTGGTGACCTCGGCGTTCGGCTTCCGCAATCTCGCCGACTACGATGCCGGGCTGCGGGAGATTGTCCGCGTGTTGAGGCCCGGGGGCGAGTGCGGGATTCTCGACTTCGGTGAGCCGAAGGGCGCGATGGGCGCGCTCTACCGCGTCTATTTCAGGCAAGTCTTGCCGCGGGTGGGGACGATCATCTCGGGAGTGCGCGGGCCCTACGCGTATTTGCCGGCGTCGGTGGAGCGTTTCCCGGAACCTGGGGAGATGTTGGAGCGGATGAAGCGGGCGGGATTTTCTGAGGTCAGCTGGACGCCGTATACGTTTGGGATTGCGGGTTTGTACCGGGGAAAGAGGTAAAATTCCGCGGGCGCGTTTGGTGAGAACGAACGGCCGCACAGACGCCCTACGGATATGGTGCCGTTCCTGCGGAGTCTGTGTCGTAGCCTGTCTTGCGCCCCTTCGGGGCTTATATCCCTCCTACTTCTGACCCACGGCTTACGCCATGGGCTGCATTCTTGCGCCGCTTCGCGGCTGGGATGAAACCAGGCGGCGTTAGCGACTAAAGCCGCGTCAATTCCAGCCTTGAACGGCGAGGCTGTAAGCCGCGCCCCTGCAAAGCACAATTTCCAAAACGCACTATGGTGAAGAACCGGGCTGCACTCGCATCCCCTACCCGGCGCCCCGCAGCAGCTTGCTCAATGCTTGAACCTGGTCTGCGCTGACGTCACCCACTACGAAATATCGCAATCCATTCTGCGTCCAGCTCTCAAGGTTGAAGGAGAGCGCGTGCGTGGACCCCGCAGGCAGGTTCGCCGTTTCCTCTCCCCGGTCCTGAAAAATGAAGGCGGAGATTTCGTGCTTGCGGTACTGAAAGATCAGGTGGGCTCCCGGGGATTGGGCCAGATATGTGACCCGGCCGCCGACCAGCGTGAAGTCTGTGCCTTGCAACTCTGGCAGGTTGAAGGTGAAGGGGATCTTTCCCTGGAACCAGGGTTTCACGGTGTGACGGTCGGTTGAAATTACGTCCACGGGTGTAGCGCTGGCGAGAGCATTCACGTGCAGGTCGGCCAGTTCGCTGTAGACGCGCTGCTGGCGCGCATGCTCGCGGCCCAGGTAAAACGTCACGGCAACTGCGACGATCACGATGGCCAAGGCTGGCGCTAGCAGCAGATTCCACCACCGGGCGGTTTTCGCACGAGCTTTCGTGCTCACGCTGGCTGCGATTCTGGCTCGCAGCTGCGCGCTCGGCTCGTAGCGCTTGCCCGCGAAAGCGACCGCTCGCTTCATCTGGACGCGCTCCAGGGCGTCGGCGGCGCAGGGGGCGCATTCGCGCAGATGAGCGGCGAGCGCGCCGGCTTCGGCCGGGGGCAGTTCGCCGTCCAGATAGGCGTCGATTTTCCCGCGCCACACCTCACACGCCATGCCGTCCCCCTTGAAGTTTCTGCTGCAACAGCGTTCGCAGCGCCTTGCGGGCGCGAAACAGGCGCGACATCACGGTACCAACGGGAATCGAGAGCGCTTCGGAAATCTCCTGATACGACATTTCTTCGACCTCGCACAACAACAAAATCTCGCGAAAGGCAAGCGGCAGTTCTTCCAACGCCTTCTGCACCATCTCGCGGTTGCTCTGGGCGATGACCAGAGTCTCCGGCGTCGGACCCTCACTGGAAGGAATGTTCTCCTGGTCCTCTTCATCAAAGGCGATGGTGGTCTTCAGCCCGGTCCGCGAGCTGAGGAACGAATTTTTCAGGATGCGATACATCCAGGCGCGGAAGTTGGTGCCCGCCTGAAACGAAGGAAATCCGCGCAGCGCTTTGGCAAAGGTTTCCTGCACCAGGTCGTCAGCCTCGGAGGTGTCCTGCGTCAGCCAGCGGGCGAAGTTGTAGAGCTGGTCGAACAGGGGGAGGGCCAGATCTTCGAATGTTGCGGCAGGCAAGCGCGGGTCTGACACCTCCATAGCATAAACGCCCCAAAGCTGGTTTTATTCCCATCCTCCGCACAAATGTTTTGCCTCGGGCAAGGGAATATTTGTCCGTCTGGACGGTTGTCCCCACAGCAACACTGCCAGGAGAGACGGGAGACACGAACAGATCATGAAGCAAACCGACCGCAGATCGTTCTTGAAGATTGCCGGCACATCGCTGGGCATAGGGGTTCTGTACTCCGCCTACCCGGCGGCGAGAGCCGGCGGCGAGGTGGGAGACATGTTCGCCTCGCTGGGCCGCGCCAACGGCGAAAAGGTAGAGCCGTTTTCGTTCATTCAGCTGAGTGATGCCCATGTCGGCTTCAACGGCCCTCCCGATCCGCTCGGCACCAAGGCGTTCGAGCGCGCGGTGGACATGATCAATGCCCTGCCGAAGCGGCCTGACCTGGTGCTGTTCACCGGCGACCTGACTCACGATACGGAGGACAAAGACGTTCACTCGCAGCGCATGAAGCAGTTCCAGGAGATTTCGACGAGGATCAACGTGCCCCTGGTGAAATGCGTCCCCGGCGAGCACGACGCGGGGCTCGATGCGGGAGCGCTCTACCGCGAATTCTTCGGCGAGAGTCACTATTCGTTCGACCATCGCGGCGTGCACTTTGTGGCTCTCGACAATGTTTCACGGGCCAAGCCGGAGGTCGGAGCCGAGCAGATAGAGTGGCTGAAGAAGGACCTGGCGCGCTTCCCGAAGACCGCGCCCATTGTGGTGTTCACGCATCGTCCGCTGTTCGATCTTCGTCCGGAGTGGGAATGGTTTACCAGCGACGGCGACGACGTGATGAACGTGCTCTCGCCTTACGAGAATCTGACCGTTCTCTATGGGCACATCCACCGCGATGATGAGCACGAGACGGGGAACATTCATCACTATGCCTCGCGCTCGCTGATTTTTGCCTTCCCGGATGCAAGTACTCCGGGGCCGCGCAAGCCCATCCCGTTCGACAAGGATCATCCCTTCAAGAACCTGGGCATTCGCGCGGTGGAGTTCAACGGCAAGCCGCGGCCGGGATCAAGCCCGCTGTCGATTGAGGATGTGGAACTGACGGCTCGGGAATTTCGCGGCATTAACGGGGCACATCAGTTTCTGAAGAATCCCAGCGTTGGCTAAGCCGGAAGGCGCAAGTTTGCTGTTGAGGACGATCGACCTGTAGAACGTAGCGCCGCCGTCTCGGCGGCTGCCGCGAGGGCATCTTGCCCTCGCCTGCGGGGGGGCGGGACGCCCCCGCGACAGCCGGCAAGGATGCCGGCGCTACAGAGGACACGGAAAAGACTATGACCCGAATTGGATTATCGAAAACTGCGATTACGGCCTCCCTCTGCTTGCTTGGGCTGCTCAGTCTGACCAGCACGCGGCGGGCTGCGGCCGACGACGTTCCCGTCGTCGAAATCACCGCCAAGCGCTTTGCCTTCACCCCCAACACGATCACGCTGAAGAAGGGACAGACGGTCAAGCTGCGCCTGCACAGCGAAGACGTCACGCATGGCTTTTTCCTGCGCCCGCTGAAGCTGGATGAAGAGATTCCCGCCGGCCAGACCGTCGAAGTTACAGTAACGCCGCAAGTGGCGGGATCGTTCATGACCATCTGCGATCACTTCTGCGGGGCCAACCACGCCAACATGAACATGACGATCGTAGTGGAGTGAGTGTGCGGCGGACTAGCGTCCCGGTTTTCGCCGTGGCAGGCATGGTCACCTGTGCGGCGTCGCTCCTTTTGACGGGATGCAAGGTCCGCACACCAGGCCGCTTCGAAACCGCAGTAATGAACGGGACGAAGCGCCACCTGACCGTGGGTGGCCGCAGCGACGCCAATCCGGTTGCGGCCACCACGGAAAACATTCGAGCCGGCCAGCAGAACTTTACCGCCTACTGTATAGTCTGCCATGGACTCGACGGCCAGAATACGGGCGTGCCTTTCGCTGACAGGATGGCGCCGCCGGTGCCGCCGCTGAATTCGGCGCCGGTGCAGGCCTACACCGACGGGCAGCTGCACTCGATCATTCGCAGTGGAGTCTTTCCTTCAGGCATGCCGGCGTCGAAGGACGTGTTCAGCGACGAAGAGATCTGGCAGATGGTGCTCTACATCCGGCATTTGCCGCCGAAGGGAAGCTTGGGGGAGCCGCCGGTTTACGGCGGCGGACCACCGCCCGGTTCGAGATAGGGAAATCGCTCCGAGGCTTCTCTGCACAGAAGTCGGAGCCAGCTAGGCGCTAGTGTCGTAGGTGGAATATCCGCGCGGTACCGGCTCGGCATCGTGCGCCAGGTCTGCCTCGGGCGCCTCAAGGGCGGCCAGTGGGTGCAGCGTTGAGCTCAGTACTTCGAAGGTCTTGACGTAGGGAGGTCCGTCAAGCAATTCCGCGAGGATTTTCAACGCTTCGACGCAGCCGCTCGAACCGCAGGCGTCCGCATTCCGCTGGTGATCCCAGAAAGTGATGGTCGCAACTTCGCTGCTATCGGTTACCGCCAGAACGACCAGGTCCAGAAAGCCCTCCTGGGTTCGCAGCCAGGGAAGAATCTCGGTTTCCATCAAGTGAACAAATTCTGTGAGCGAGTTCGGTTTGATGCTTACGGCAACTTTTCGGGCAAACATACACATCGGCTCCACGACTCCGGTTGATATTCACCTTGAACCGCAGGGGTGTTGACCCACGCCGGAGCTTTTCCCCGAAGCGGGAGAACCATTCCCCCAAACAGTTCTCCCATCTCGGGTTTACTCCCTTACGAGAGCATCTGGCAGGAATGTGCGGCAACTCGCAAAAGAAGGCAACAAAACTGTTCCCGAACTTGAGCTAACCAGCTAACAGGCTGACGAAGAAGCAGTTATTCGGCGTTCTAACCTGGTCGTGCTAACATGCTTGCCGCAGTTTTTATGGGTGGAGAGCATGGAGGAGTCGGGACCAACGGGCCGAATTGTTCGTTTTGGATCCTTCGAGGTGGATCTGCAGGAGGGTAAGCTCACCAAGGCGGGGATTCGGATTCGTCTGCAGGCGCAGCCCCTCCAGATTCTGGCACTTCTGCTGCAAAGCCCCGGACAACTGGTCACGCGAGAGGAGATCCGGCAGAAGCTGTGGTCGCGGGATACGTTCGTGGAGTTTGACGACGCCCTGAACACTGCAGTGCGGAAGTTGCGGACCGCGCTCAACGATTCGGCCGACAATCCCAGGTTCCTGGAGACGGTTCCGCGGCGTGGGTACCGCTTTATAGCGCCGGTGGCCTGGCCGCGCGAAGGTCAGGCTGAGGCATCGGTCCAGCCTGGCGCCGGTCCCCGCATCCGCCACTTTCCGTATGTTTGGCTCGCGGTCGCTGTGCTTCTGGCGACAGCCGGCGTGGCTGGATGGCGTTATTTTCATGGCCTTGGGTCGAGGATCACGGCCGAGGACACGATCGTCCTGGGGGATTTCGCCAACAGCACGGGGGATGCAGTCTTCGACGACGCGCTGGAGACGGCGCTCAGCGTTTCTCTGCGGCAATCGCCGTTCCTGAATGTGCTCCCCGACAGCGAGGTGGCGAAGACCCTGCAGCAAATGACGCGCCCCGCCGGAACCAAGCTCACTCCGGACGTAGCCCGCGAGCTCTGTCAACGGACCGGCAGCAAGGCTTACCTCGCCGGGGCGATCGGCAGCCTGGGCAGCGAATACGTGCTGGCGTTGAAGGCGGTGAACTGTCAGACGGGAGACAAGCTGGCGCAGGAGCAGGTAACGGCGGCGTCCAAGGACAAGGTGCTCGACGCTCTGGGAGCAGCCGCGTCCAAACTGCGGGGCGAGCTGGGCGAATCGCTGGCCACGGTGCAGAAGTTCGATGTTCCGCTGGAACAGGCCACCACGCCTTCGCTGGAGGCGCTGAAGGCCCTGAGCCTGGGCAGGAAGGCGTCGGACGAGAAAGGACCGGCGGCGGGCCTGGCTTTCGATCAGCGCGCCATCGCGCTCGATCCCAAATTTGCCATGGCGTACCGGGCGCTGGGCATCGACTATACCAACCTCAGCGAGCTGGGACGGGCCAGCGAGTACCTCAGCAAGGCGTTTCAGTTGCGGCAGCATACCAGCGAGCGGGAAGAGCTTACGATCAGAGCCGACTACTATTCTTACGCCACCGGGGAACTGGACAAGGCCGCGCAGACGTTTCAGGAGGAGATTCAGATTTACCCGCGGGAAGACGCGGCCTACGTCAACCTGGGCCTGGTGTATGCCGCTCTCGGGCAGTATGAGAAAGCCGCGGAGGTCACGCGGCAGGCGGCGCGCATGGCTCCGCACGCGGTGAGCGAGTACGAAAACCTGGCCAACTACGCTCTGGCCTTGCAGCGTTTCGACGAGACGCGGCAGGTGATCCACGAGGCCCAGGAGCGCAATCGGGACGATTTCATTCTGCACAACGAGTCCTATGCGCTGGCGTTCGCCGGCGGCGATGCGGCGGCGATGACGGAGCAGTTGCGCTGGTTTGAGGCGAAACCAGGGTTTGCGAACGTCGGGCTGGCGCTGCAAGCCGATACCGAGGCGTATGCCGGACATTTGCGCAAGGCACGGGGGTTAACGGGACGAGCGGTCGATGCAGCCGTGCGCGAGGACAACAAGGAGAATGCGGCCGTCTACCGGGCGATCGCCGCGCAGCGTGAAGCCGGGTTCGGCAACGCGGTGCAGGCGCGGCGGGAGGCGGCGGAAATTCAACGCCTGGCGAGCGCGGGCCAGGGAGCGGAGAGCGAAGCGGCGCTTGCCTTTGCCATGGCGAACGAGCCGGCGCGGGCCGAAGCCCTGGCAGAAGACTTAACAAAACGCTTCCCGTCCGACACGCAGGTGCAATCGCTCTGGCTGCCGGCGATCCAGGCGCAGCTGGCGCTCGATAAAAAGAACCCAGCCGCTGCTCTCGATAAATTGCAAGCGGCCTCGGCTTTCGAGTTGGGGCAGATTCCGTTCGTGAACAACATCTCCTGCCTTTATCCCGTGTACCTGCGCGGGCAGGCGTATCTGGCAGCGGGGCAGGGAGCGGCGGCTGCGGGCGAGTTCCAGAAGATCGTCAACCACAGCGGCATGGTGTGGAATTGCTGGACGGGAGCGCTGGCGCGTCTGGGCGTGGCGCGAGCGCAGGCCGTGCAGGCCCGGAGCTTGCAGGGCGCCGATGCCAAAGCCGCCACCGACCGCGCCCGCGCCGCATACCGGGATTTTCTGGCGATGTGGAAAGATGCCGACCCGGACATCCCCGTGCTGAAAGAAGCGAAAGCCGAATCCGCGAAATTGCAGTGAGCTTCGCGGAATGGGCTTTTGCACCGGTACTATGCCGTCAGTCGGACTTTCCGCGGCTCGCGGGCGGAACGATTCCGTTCATCCGCAGATATTCCACGAGCTGGCCGTAGTGATCGTAGGCATGCTCCACTCCGAACACGGCGAGGGGCAAGCGGGGAGATTTGCTGCCCTCAGGCGGTTGCAGCATGTTCTGCTCCGTCAGCGTGGCCGCGGCCTTGTGCCCCAGAGCGAACGAATCTTTCAAGAACTTGATGATCTCTGCTTTGCTCTTCAAATTCTCTGGACCGTTGCCGTCTTTCAAGCCGTCCGGCAGCTTGTCGCCGGTCAGGGGCGACCAGATGAACCAGTTGGAAGCGGCGATGTGCTTGACCTGTACGGCGAAGCTGCGCACACCTTTGTAGTCGGAGCCCGGAATGTTCAGACTCTCAGGAGTAAAGTTGAACTTATCCGCGGGCATGGCTTCTGCGAGTTCTATGATTTGCTTCTCGACTCCGCTGATTTCGCGGTCCACTGTCGAAGCTATGTTCGCCGGTTGCGAAGATTGCGCCTGAGGGCCGGCAGCCGGCGCGCTCTTTGCGTCTTCTTTCAAAACGGCAAAAGCAAGAATGACTACGGACAACAGCAGGAAAACTTGTGTTCGTTTCATCGGGAATTCTCCTCTTTGGCGATGCCTTGATGCCAGATGGGTCGATGCCTTAGTGCGTGGCAAAGTCATTCCGGACCACCTGGCCGTTCTTCATCACGAATCGAACTCGCTCCAGCTCCGTGATGTCGGCGACCGGATCACCCGCAACGGCAACAAGGTCTGCAAATTTCCCCGGCTCGATCGCGCCAATGCGGTCTTGCCAGCCTAGCATCTCCGCTGCATTCGTGGTGATGGCCCGAATCACGTCGAGCGAAGGCATTCCGGCCTGATGCAAAACCGGAAACCTCGAGACCGAAGTCTGGCCGCGTGTCTTCCCGGGGAAATACCAGCCCATGTCGGAGCCAGCGGCAAACTTCACTCCTGACTTGAGAACACGCTGTACCAGAATGTCGTAGGTCTGCGAATCACTCACATCGAGCTTGGCCCAACGCTCTCGACGGGCAGGGGACATCAGGACGGTTGCCTCCGTCAATCTCGTAAAAAAATCCCCGTAAAAGGTCGGCGTGAAGTCGAAAACAATTCCCTTGTCGCGCATTTGCTTCAATTGCTCGTCGGTTACCTGGTTGCCATGCTCGATGGAATCGGCCCCCGCATCGATCGCTGTCTGAATGCTGGTCTTCTCGACAGCATGCACGGCGACTTTCAAGTGGTCACGATGCGCCTCTTCGACGACCGCCGCCAGTTCAGGGACTGTCAGATTCTCGTCCGCTGTGACCTTGATTACGTCGACGTTCTGAAATTCATTCAGCCGGACTGCCTCCCGCGCGCGGTCTGCCCCGTCAATCAACAAGAACTCCTGCTGGAGAATCGCATCGGCAAGCGCGGGATTGAGACTCTGAATGTACGAACCGCGCGTGATGAGTTTGCGTCCTGACGCCAGGATCCTCGGACCCGGGACGCGCCCCGCTTTGATGGCGTCGCGCAGTTCCGTATCGCCGTCAATGCCGGAGTGTCCAAGGTTGCGCACCGTGGTGATACCGCTCTCCAAGTCCTCGCGTGCTAACTGTGCGCCCATCAACACCCGCTTGCTGGGCGATTCGACGATGGCGAGCAGCAGCCCCGGCACAAAATCGCCGTTGTACCGGCGTGAACGCTCGGCTTCCGCCGGCACAACCGGGTCCACAAGCAGGTGAGTGTGGCTGTCGATGAGTCCCGGCAAAAGGGTGGCCTCGCCCAGATCGATGATCTTGGCTCCCGGTGGGGCTTGTACTTTCGAAGGCGGGCCAACTTCCTTGATCTTGTCGTCTTCAATCAGCACAGCGGCGGGCGCTAGCACGTTCCCGGTCCGCGGATCGAGCAGCCGGGATGCCTTCACCAGAGTTTGTACTGGTGGCGCTTGCGCGGTGAGTGCCAACGAAACAGAAATAAGAAGCGGACAGGCCAGCAAGACAAAGCGGTTTCGCATACAATTCAGCCCTCGAAATTAGTGCTCCGAATTCTGCTGCGCTTCTACCGGCCGGGCACAACAACGGATCTTCTCGCCTGGTCATACACTTCACGGACGGCGTTGATTACAGTCTCCGGCTCGTCGAACTGGATGTACTCCGAACTATGGTGGGCAAAGATTTGTTTCGCGTTCGAAGACAGTGTGAGCCAGCGTGCCTGGGCCCGCGTGATCTCCTGCTCATACTTGAGGTGCTTCGGCGTGTCCGGAGGCTTGGTTTCCAGGTGGCCGACAGCGTGGTTGCCGCTGGTGAGTACGCGTATGGGCCGGGAGCCGAATGAGCGGCGGTGTTGTTGCAGATAGGTTTCGTCCGACGGTGTTTGTTCCATTTCCGAAGCATCAGCGTCATACATGGCAACTTTGGTTTGCGCGATCTCCAACACTTTGGCGTTCAATTCTGGAGACCACGCTGCTTCCGGCAGGCCGCGAAAGAAAGACTGCTGAGCGCAGGTCTGTGGTGGCTGTCTACGACTTGACACATTCGGCAACGGCTTGTGCTCGGCAATCAAGTTTCGACAATCGCGCATGTCCGAAGGAATCCCCGCAAGTCCTCGATGTTCCTCTTCTTGCATGGCCTTCGGTTCGACGTCGGTGGAATCGGCGTCAACCAATACCAGCCCCGCAACCTCGTCCATGTACAGGTCCGCAAACGTGCGTACGTTGTCGCCGCCGAAGGCGGATCCCACCAGAATGTAGGGCCCGCCGATGCCCGCATTATGAAGCGCGGTGCGTAGCTCGCCCGCGATACGCACGCTGGTACGCGGCATGGGACCGGGATCGCTAAATCCCGCTCCGGCGCGGTCATAACTGCAGGCGCGCGTCCATTTGGCGATCTGTGACTGCACCTTTGACCACGCTGGGGCCCAGTCTCCCCATCCGGAATCGAAAACCACCGCGGGCGACCCGCTTCCCATGCAATAGAGATTCAGCCGAAATCCCCCGGCGTCAACGAGCTGGCCGGGTTGCGCGTAAACGATGTCCGCGGGAGCGCCGTTGCTCGCTGCCTCCTGGCCGAAGGTGGTTGTAGCGAGGAGCACCGCCAGGAGCACGACTCGAATTCGTTTCATGTTTTTCTCTCTGTTACTACATGCTCCGTCTGATCTACTACATAGTACGTTGCATTGGACGCGGCAGAGTTACGTTGGTGAGCGATGGCTGCCGGGGTGGCGTCTGCGAGACCTTCAGCGCCGCGAATCCGGTGGCACCAGGTTGTTGGCGCGGTAATAGACGACAAGTTGTCCGTAATGTTCGGCGCTGTGCTCGATGGCGGACGTCCAGATGTAAGAGTTGTGGGCCAGCCGGTTGCCGAAAAACTTCGTGGTCTTGTCCAGCCCTGCGTCACCCTGCTGTTGAATCACTTTCGCCCCGTCGGCGACGGCCTCCTGTACGAACTTGACGACGTCGGCCTTGGTCTTGAACTGATCCCGCGTGGGATTGTCGCCCTCGCCGAAGTCGGGCCCGAGGTTGGATCCAGAAATTCTGCGTATCAGGACGAAATCGAGTGCGGCGGCGTGGAGAAGATTCAGGGCAAAGGTGCGCTCGTCCTTCTGCACCTTGAAATCGTACTTGTCTTCGGGAAAGTCCTCGGCCATGGCAACGAGCTTGTTGCCAATGGCATTCCACATGGCCAGAGTCTCGTCGGCTCGGGAGCGCGCCGGGCCCCGCGCCTGTTCCTGACCGTGACTGCAAAGACTGCTTCCGCTCACGATTAATAGAGAGATGGCGAGAATCCTCGTCCAGACCCGCTTCGCAGATTGTTGTTGCACCATAGATTTCTCCTTTGAACTGACTCTTGCGTCGCTCTGGCCGTCACCGGCTGGCTGCAGCGCGTCATTGCGTCTGGCCGCGCTGGAATTGCGGGCCATCAGAACATAGTCCGCACCAGTCGTCGGCGGTCGGACAAATGAACCGAGCGGCGACGGATGGCGTCGTCTGCGGGGCCGGCGCAGATGGCACGATAGAACGGGTCGTGCTCCAGCGCAGCCACCGCGCTTGCGGCGGCAGGCTCGACGATCGCAGCATGCTTATGTGCGCGGGCAGGCATGAGGGACCTGGATCTGGCCTCGATGGACCTGGACTCGATGGACGAAACAACAGGCGGTGTGCGCGACCGTCCCGAAAACTCCCGCCAGCAGCGCCATGCCGAACACCACAGTCATGGCAGTGTTTGCGGCAAAAGATGGCCGCTGCGCTGGAGCCGTCAATCGGGCGAGGCGATGGCGCAGGAACGACGACGCCGACGCCTGCAGCAGCAACGGCTCCTCTGGATTGGCCAGCTTGGCCAGCGCAGAAACCAGGTCTTCTCCGCGAGCGTTTCGCATGACAGATTCGTCGCAGGAGAGCTCCCGGTAAAGGGAAAGGCGCGAGCCGGTGATCCAGACCAGCGGATGAAACCACAACACAGAAAGCCCTAGTTCGTGGACCAGGCGTATCAGGTTGTCGCGCCTTTTGGCGTGCGCAAGTTCGTGGATGAGCACCGCGTTGAGCTCGTGTGTGTTTAACAGCCGTTCGATTCCGCGGGGGAGACAGATATGAGGACGCAGTACGCCATCGACCGCAGGAGTTTGTCGAGTCGGGGCGAACTGCACCGGGATTCCGGCAAGGGAATCCCAGTGCGGGGTAACGGCACTCTGATCGGGCGCAGCCAGAACCTCCGCTAGAGCACGACGGTGCTCCGCCTGAATGCGCAGACAGAGCCGAGTCAGCATCAAGGTAGCGCCCAGCAACCAGATGGTGCCCAGCGTGAACGCCAGATTTGTGTTTTCCGCAATGCTGGCCCCCGCGTCGCCGATCGCGCCTAACGGCGTGGCCCAGAGCAGATGGCGCGACCAGGTTTTGTCGAGAACGGCGCCCACCGGCAAAATAAAGTTGAGGGACGTCGCCACCCAAATCCAATATTTCGCAGTCGCGCTGCCGCGCAGGATCGACGTCAGAAGCCAGGCTGCGCCCCAGACAATGGATGCATACAGAAGGTGAACCCCGAAATAGTAGAGGGTTTGCGCCACATGCTCATGCATGGGTTTTTCCTCCCCGGCTGCGGCTGCTCTTGCCCGCGGCATTTTGCAGGGCCTTCAAATCCTTCAGCGATATCGTACCGGTCTCCAGCAGATTGGAGACCAGCAGACGGGGAGAGCCGCCGAACAAGTCCAGAAGGTCATGCACGAGTCCGTTGCGGAATTCGCCTTGATTGATGGCAGGCTGGAACAATTGAGCGTTTCCAATTTTCTTTACCTTGCGCAGCGCGCCCTTCTGTTCCAGCCGGTAGACGAGCGTCTGCACGGTCGTGTATGCCACGCGCTCGTCGTCGGGCAGGCTGTCCAGGATCTCGCGGACGGAGGAGGTTCCAAGCTTCCAGTACTGCCCCAGGATTCTGGTTTCGGCTTTGGAAAAACGTCTCTGGTTCACGTGTCACCTACGTGCAGCGGCAATGCTACTACAACATACGTTGCTCGGGCAAGAGCAACAAGGCTGTGCGTCCAGGCTTGCATGTTCGATAGTCAGGCTTCGCGCAGGGCAAACATGGGATCTACTTTGCTGGCGCGGCGCGCGGGAAGATAGCTGGCCAAAACCGCGACGGCGAGCAGCAGCAGAGGCACGATCAGAAATACTGCCGGATCCAGCGGGCGCACGCCATAGAGCAGGCTGGCCATGAGAGACGAGGTTCCAGCCGAGATGAAAAGGCCGGCGACAATTCCAGCCAGCGCCAGAACCGTCCCTTTGCGCAAGATCAAACGGAGAACATCGCCGCGCGCCGCCCCCAGCGCCATGCGCAGGCCGATTTCACGCGAGCGCTGCCCCACCATGTAGGCGAGCACGCCGTAAATGCCGATAGAAGCGAGAAGGACCGAAAGGGCGGCAAAGATGCCCACGAGCTGGGCGGAAAAACGCCGCGCCGCCAGTGAACGGTCGACCACTTCGTCCATGGAAGCCACGTCGAAGACCGGTAGCCCGGGATCGATGCTTTGAATCTCCCGCCGAATCTGTGCGTCCAGAGCGCTGGCCGGCAGGGAAGTGCGCAAGACGACGCTCAGGCCCCGGTCCGGGCTTTGATACATGGGAAGGTAGATGTGGGGGATGCCGGAAATGTCGAGGCCGTCGCTGCGGAGGTCGCGAATGATGCCCACAACCGTCGTCCAGGGTTGAGTCGGGTTGGCTCCAAAGCGGACGCGGCGGCCGATGGGATCGCGGCCGGGCCAATACTTGCGCGCCGTGGTTTCATCCACAAGCGCTACCGGCTGCTTGCCGTCTTCATCGCCTTCGCTGAAAAAGCGGCCGCGGGCGAGAGCAATCTGCATGACCTTGAAATAGTCAGTGCTGATTCGAATTCTTTCCGCGCGCAGATCGGGCGCGGAGTCGGCGGGGCGATCTTCGATCGTCAGCACATCAATGGCCTGGGCGTCGTTGACGCTGAGATTGGTGGTGGGCAAGTCGGAGGTGACGGCGGCGGAATCCACACCGGGAATCGCCTGCATGCGCCGCAGCAACTCGCGATCGAAAACCACCTTCGGAGTCGTCCCGATGTAAGGATCAGCCTTCGGATCGTTGGGAATGGGAAGCCAGACATTGGCGGCGACGACCTGGCTGGGATTGAACCCCGGATTCTCGCGCAGCAGATCGCGCAGGGTGCGCAGCAGCAGGCCGGCCCCGACCATCAGCACCACGGCAAAAGCGAGCTCCGACACGACCAGCGCGTCACGCAAACGCCCGGTCCGGGTGGTGTGGCCGGCGCTCCGGCCGCCTCCCCGTATCGCCGGGAACGGGGACGATCGGGCTGTTTGGAGCGCGGGAGCGAGGCCGAATAGCAGGCCGGTGAAAAGCGACATAAGCATGGCAAACGACAGAACCACCCAATCGATTCTTACTTCGCTGAGCCGGGGGACACTGCGAGGGACAAAGTGCAGGATTAGGTTCTGCGTAAGCACTGCGGTCAGAACACCAGCGATCCCGCCGATGATGGAGAGCAGCATCGACTCGGTCAACATCTGGCGGATCATCCGGGCACGAGTCGCACCGATGGCCAACCGCACCGCCATTTCCTGTTGCCGTCCGGAGGCGCGAGCCAGCAGCAGGTTTGCGATGTTCAAGGAGACGATAAAAACGATCAGCAGAACTGCGCCCTGCAGCACCAGGAGCATGGGGCGAACGTCGCCGACCAGCGCTTCCCGCAAGGGCTGGACCTCAATCGTCCACTGGGCCTGCGTGGGATAGTCCGTCGGATAGTCGTGGCGAATCTGCTCGGCCAGGGCGGTGAGACGGGTTTGCGCTTGTTGCAGAGTGATCCCTGGTTTGAGCCGCCCAATAGCGGCCGGCATGAAGCGGTTGGCGCGCGCGGGCGTAGCAACCGGTTGGGCGCTGAATCCCGCGGTCAGAAATACCTCAACGTTTCCGGCGATCGTGCTTCCGGGATGCCGGAAATCGGGCGGAAGAACCCCGACGATCGTGTAGGGATCGTTATCCAGCCGCAGCGTGCGGCCGAGAACGTTGGGATCAGCGCCATACGAGCGGCGCCAGAGAGCATCACTGACCACGGCGACGGGAGCGAAACCGAGGGCGAAATCCTGCGGACCAAACAGGCGTCCAATCTGCGGAGTTGCGCCGAGCATGGAAAAGTAATTGGGATGGGTAACGATGAACTCCAGGCGCTCTGGCTTGGAGGCGCCGGTAAGATTTACGCTGCCCCCGCCGAGCGTGCTGACGTCGCTGAAGACGCCCGATCGATTGCGGAGATCGTCCAGCTCCGGCACCGAGAACAGCACGTTCCGCATCCCAACTCCGGGGCTGTTGAAATAAATTCTCACCAACTGATCGGGATCGCGGTAGGGAAGCGAGCGCAGCACCACCGCGTTGACGATGCTGAAGATGGCCGTGTTGGCTCCCACTCCCAGAGCCAGGGTGAGAACAGCCACAGCGGTAAAGCCGGGCTTGTTGCGCAGCATGCGCAGAGCGTAGCGGACATCCTGGAGCAAGGTCGCCATGTTGGAAAGACTCTCCTCGTGCCGTTTGGTAATCCGGTGAAACGGAAAAGAGGAATGCTGGCCCTCGGGCGGAAATGCAAGTTTCCGGCCAACGGACGTAGTCGGCTATGCGATTGAAAAGCCTGACCGAACCCTCGTCGCAACGGGGAGTTGGAGGGTCAAGAGCATGTCCGGGTGCGGAATGAGTGTCCGGTATTGGGCAGGATTGGGTTCGACCGCGCTCAAACTCGATCTAGCCGGCGCTGGCACTTTGCGAGGAACCAGGCGAGGTGCTGGCCGCGGGCTTGAAGCTATCGGCAAACGCGTCGGCGACGGTGTAGCGCATCACGTGCTCGTACTCCGGACCGAGAAACCGGCGTAGCCGCTCGGTGTTCATGATGTACTCGCCGGTCATGTAGGGCACGGCCTCGGGAGGGATCGCCGAAATCTGCCATCTCCAGAGGAATTTTAATATCTGGCGCATGACAAATTTTCCCGGAACCCGCAGCAGCTTGGCCTGGGCCGTTTCGATGCAGCGCGCGAAGGTCATGGGCTCGCCGCGGCCGGCCACGTTGAGCACGGTCAGGCGCTGGGTCTCCGGTTCGCGCTGCAGAATGTGCTGGATGAGGCGCGCCATGTCGTCGACGTGGACGAACTGAATCTTGTTGTCCAGATATTTCTGCCCCGTGGGCAGCATGCACGGCAGGCGCGTGCCCCGTTCGCGCATCTTGCGAGCGCGTTCGCCTTTTCCGTTGGGCGTGCCTCTGAAAGCGCCCATCAGGTAGTTTTCGACGCTGGCTCCGGCGAAGATGTGCGGCCGCAGAATGTAGACGCTGCAGCCGCGAAGGGCGGGCGAGCGCTGCTGCACGACCTCATCGGACTGCTTCTTATGAACTGCGTAAGGCAGAGTATGCGCTGCCAGCACGGACTCTTCGGTCGCCGGAGCGGGCAGGTTGGGGCCGTAGGCGGAGACGCTGCTGGGAAAGATAAATTGCTTGACGCCGTCGTCCGTGACGCGGTTCACTTCGGTGACGGCTTCCATTACGCGGGCCGTGCCGGCCACGTTGATCTGCCACATGCGCTCCACGTCGAGCACGCCGGTGCGTACCGGATCGATGACGAAGGCGAGGTGAACTACCGCGTAAGCATGCGTGTCGCGCAACAGCTCATACAGGGCCCGGGTGGACGATTCCTGGCCCAGATCCATCTTTTCAAACTGCAAGGCGGCGTCGGTCCGGGGCGGGCCGACGTCCACACCGATCACCGAATAGCTCCCCAGCAACGGCAGGAGTCTGGAGCCCAGATTGCCCGAAACACCGGTAACGACGACGACAGGTTTGGCCATTTAATTCGGCTTCGGCGTGGGAGCCGGCGCCGCAGGCGGAGTCTGCGGCTGAGGCGCTGAAGGAGCGTTAGCTGGATGCGGCATCATGCGCTGCCCCATGCCCGGTGCTCCGCCCCCGAAGTACGCATCATTCTGGGTGGTTTTGACCGAGCCGGTCAGCTTTTCCATCATTTCACGCCCGCGATCTGTCTGCAGCTTGTAGTGAATCTCGTTCTGCGCCTGGTCGAGAGGTATCTCGTCCTGGCTGTCCACTTTGTAAATGTAGTGTCCGCCGGAATCGCTGATGACGGGCGAGACCTCGCCCACCTTCAGATCGAACACGGACGCCTGCGCCGGGGGCAGGCCAGTGCGGCGCATCTTGGGCAAGGTCACGTTCGGAGAATCCATCTTCATGCCCGCCGACTCGAAGGCTTCCTTCTGCAGCTTGGCAAAATCCTCTCCCGCCACAGCCCGGGCCCGCAGGCTGTCGGCCAGTTTGGTCATTTCCTGCTCGTTCGCTTCTCCCTTTGCCTTGGCGGCCGCCTCCTTGGCCTTTTGCTGCTCCTCGGTTGGTTTTTCGTTGCTCTCGTCCTTCAGTTCCGCCTCTCGGGCTTCCGGCTCGACCTGCTTGGTGCGAGGCACGTACAAACGCTCGAGGCTGAATTGCTCAAAGCCTGCGGGATTGTCTTTGTAGTATTTTTCGATATCCGCCTCAGGAACGTTCGCCGCTTCCTTCTGAATGCTGCTGGCCATTTCGCTGGCCAGAGTCTGCAGCCTGTAGAACTTGATGGCCTGGGCATATTGGGCGCTCTTATCCAGCCCTTTTTTCCTGGCGGCTTCGGCGAGGGGAATGTACTGGCCGAGCCTGGCTGCGAGCAGTTTCTTCTGTTGCGGGTTCAGGGGCACGGGCGAGAGAGCGCTGCCGTAAGCCTCAAACTCCTCCTTGGTAATGACGGTCTTGCAATCGGCGGCCGAGGTCTTGGCCGAAGCCGCAGCTTTGGCGGTCGCTCCCGCGGCTGTGGCCGCTTTGGGCCGAGGCGGGCATACGCCCTCCACCGTGACCACGGGCGCGCTATCGGGAATCGCGGCCGCAGCGTCGGCCGGCGCTTGTTTTGGCTCCGCAGGCGCGCCCGGCGCCGCCTGCCCCCAGGCCAGGGCGCCCAATAGAAGACACAGCAACCCACTCTTCCCCATAACCCATTTCCTCCAGGATTGGTCCATCAGAGATTGAAAAGTCCCGAGCGGAAAATCTTAGCACAATACCTCTCGCGCCTGTTGCGGCACGTCGGTAGTGTCATAAATCGATAAACCACGAAGGACACGAAGTTGCACGAAGGCACAAGTGTAGCTGACCTCCTTCGTGTCCCTTGTGTCCTTCGTGGTGAAATTAGATCGCTACCGGCAGCCCACGGCGAATTGCTTGGCGCTTTCCGGGTGCAGCGGCGATAATTTCCTGCATGTTGGGGGCTCCTGCCACGTTTTCGCCGGATGCGATGCGCGCCGACAAGCGGGCAGCCGCAGGAAGCTCCGTTCTGGCTGCGATCGTCATTACCGCCCTGAAACTTGTGGTCGGTTTCACCACGGGCAGTCTCGGCATTCTGTCAGAGGCAGCCCACTCCGGCCTTGATTTGATCGCCGCCCTGATTACGTTCTTCTCCGTCGGGGTTTCCGACAAGCCGGCCGATGCCGACCACCAGTACGGCCACGGCAAGGTGGAGAGTTTCTCCGCCTTCGTGGAAACCGGCCTGCTCCTGCTGACCTGTGCCTGGATCATCTACGAGGCCGCGCTGCGCCTGTTTTTTCGGCGCGTCGAAATTGAACCGAGCGTGGCGGCGTTTGCGGTGATGTTGTTCTCGATGGGCGTGGACTGGTGGCGTTCGCGGGTTCTGGGACGCATCGCCACCAAGTACGACAGCCAGGCGCTGGAAGCCGACGCGCTCCACTTTTCTACCGATATCTGGTCCTCCGGAGTGGTAGTGCTCGGCCTTCTTCTGGTGCTCGCCGGGCGCGCGTATCGCATTGACTGGCTGCGCGACTCCGATCCGGTGGCAGCGCTGTTCGTGGCCGGCGTCGTGGTGTCGGTGAGCTGGCGGCTGGCCCGGCGCACCATCGATGTGCTGCTGGATGCGGCACCACCCGGCGTGCGCGCGCAGATCCAGGAGGCGGTCTCGCACGTCGATGGCGTTCTTGAAGTAGACCGGATTCGCATCCGGCGCGTGGGCAACCGCTACTTCGCCGATCTGGCGGTTGGACTGGCGCGCACCGTGACCTTCCAGCGTTCCGGCCAGCTGGCCGCCGCGGTCACGGAAGCCGTGCGCCGCATCCTGCCCGACGCCGACGTGACTGTGCAGCCACTGCCGCGCGCCCAGCGCTCGGAGAATATTTTTGACCGCATTCGCGCCGTTGCCACAGACAAGAATCTGAACGTGCACGACATCAGCGTGCAGGATCTGGCCGGGCGCCTGCACGTGGAGCAGCACATCGAACTCGACGAGCGTATGACGCTCAAGGCGGCGCACGACCGCGTGACCGAGCTGGAGACGGACATGCTGCACGATCTTCCGGAGATTTCCGACATCCTGACCCACATCGAAAGCGAACCCGCCACCATCGAGCAGCCTGAGGAAGTGGTGAGCGACACAGAGCTGGAGCAGCGCCTGAAAAGGGTTGCGTCGCACTTTCCCGAGATCCTCGACGTGCACGATTTTGTGGTCAAGCGCGTTCGCGGGCGCACCTACATTTCCTGCCACTGCACTTTGTCCGACGATCTCTCGCTGGCCCGGGTGCACGATATTCAGACTGAGCTGGAGATTCGCTTCAAGCAGGATGCGCCGGAGCTGTTTCGCGTCCTGATTCATCCCGAGCCGAGCACGGATAATCGGAGGTAGGGCCTGTGGAAAAGGGAGTGACATCTGTCACAGACAGATTTCCGATTGCCGATTTCCAATTGCCGATTGGAGAATCTGATGGCGGATACACCGGGGGCGCATACACCCAAGGAGCTCCAGATGAGAACTCGGGCATTTGCCTTGCGCGTGCTACGGGTGTTTCGGTCGCTCCCCGACTCGCGGGAAGGGCGTGTCTTGGGACAACAACTACTTCGCGCCGCAACGTCAGTCGCAGCCAACTACCGGGCGGCTTGCCGCGCTCGTTCGCATCGCGAGTTTCTTTTCAAGCTGGGGATTGTCGAAGAGGAGGCTGATGAGAGTTTGTTCTGGCTGGAATTCATCGCGGAAGCGGGAATTATCCCTGGGGAAAAACTCAAGGAACTGGTGTCGGAGGCCAGCCAGCTAACGGCCATCTTCGTGGCGTCGCGTCGAACGGCCAAGGGCAGCAATCGGCAATCGGAAATCGCAAATCGAAAATCTCTATGATTACCGCCAAGGTCATCTGGACCGATAACGAACGCTACCTGGGCGAAGCCAGTTCCGGCCACGCTGTCGTCATGGATACCGCTGCGGAGAAGACCGCCGGCACTCCGATGGAACTGGTGCTGATCGCGCTCTGTGGCTGCACGGCATCCGATGTGGTCGGCATTCTGCGCAAGAAGCGCGAGCCGTTTACCCATCTCGAAGTACGGGCCGAGGGCGAACGCGCCACGGGCTATCCCGCGGTCTATACCGAAATCAAACTGGTCTACAGGATCGGTGGTAAAGTGTCTCGCAAAGCGGTGGAGGACGCGGTGCGGCTTTCGAAAGAAAAGTATTGCTCAGTCTCCGCCATGCTGGGAAAAACCGCAAAGATCACGTCTGAAGTTGAATACGTGGAAGAGTGAGACCGCAGCTCGGAGCAACTCATGTAGGAGGACTATGAGATACAGTCTGGTTTTTGTCCCATTGTTGTTTGCTGTTTTGGGGTTCCTTTCATTCCTGCGCATGCCCGGAGCCGAAAACGTGCGGGCGGTGCAGATCGTCATTCTGATGGCCACCGGAATGTGTATCGGCGTCGCGCTCGCGCGCCTGCTGACGCAGCCGGCGAAACCGTAAAGGCAGGCAGAAGTCATGCTGCGCAGAACGTTACTTTTCTCCCAGCCCGGTTGCCTGTCCTGTGAGCTGATGAAGATCTTTCTTGAAGCTCACGGGGTTGTGTTCGAGGAGCACGATATCAGTTCCGACCAGGCGGCGCGCCGCGAAATGATCGACGATCACGGCAGCACCGAAACTCCCACGGTGGTATTCGTCTCCGACGAGATCTACGAAGTGGTCGTGGGGTTTGATCCCGTCCGCCTTGACCAGTTGCTCGGCTCGGCTCCATCATCGGATTCGGTGGCCGAATCCTGAACTCTACAGATCCTAGCCAAGGTGGTCCGCATCCGCTGCGCGGATACTTCTTCATTGCGTGCGCGACATTTCTGTGGGGAATCTCGGCGGTTATGGGGCGCGCGGTCTTCCTCGGAAAATTTCCTTTGAGCGGGGCGGCCGGGCGCCCGATCGATCCGCTGATCCTCTCGCAGACGCGAACCTCATTTTCACTGCTGGTCCTGCTCCCGGTTCTTGCCGGGCGGCGCGGCTGGCAGCGCGTGCGGCTCCCCATGGGCGATCTCGTCCAGTGCCTGATTCTGGGCATGCTGGGAGTCGCCGTGTCGAATTACTTCTACTACGTGGCGATTCAAAGAACCAGCGTCGCCATCGCCATCATCGTGCAGTACACCGCGCCGGTGTGGGTGCTGCTCTACGTAGTGGCCCGCGGACAGCAGAAACTCTCGCTGCAGAAAGTGGCGGCGGTAGCGGTAGCCATTGCCGGCATTGCGCTGACCATCGGCATCGTCGGAACGCCATCAAAAGGGTCTCTGCGCCTGGACTCTTACGGCCTTTTCGCTGCGGTGCTGGCCTCTTTCTCGTTCGCGTTCTACAACGTTGGCGGCCATCGCATTCTTGCCCGTCACGACCGCTGGCGCGTGCTGGTCTGGACGCTTACTTCCGCCGCGATCTTCTGGCTGGTGGTCAACCCGCCGTGGAAGCTGGTTGCGGCCCATTACACGGCGGCGCAATGGCTTTTTCTTTTCATTTTTTCCATGATCTCGGTGCTGGGAGCGTTCTCGCTGTACTTCCTCGGGCTGCAGCATCTGGAGCCGACGCGCGCCGTGATCGCCAGCTGCCTGGAGCCGGTATTCTCGATCATGCTGGCGGCCGCGTTGCTCGGGGAGGGCCTGCGTCCGGTGCAGACTCTGGGAATCGTTCTAGTGCTGGCTGCGATTGTGATCGTGCAATTGCCCGGCCGCGGCGTCGCGCCGCAAGAATCGGTGGTGGTCGATCCGATCGAATGAGATCCAATTGAATGAGAATCCAGTCGAAAGAAGATGGACCAAAGTGTGGAGGAAGCTTTCCTGGACGCGGGTTATGATCGTAGGGAGCGCGGAGATTTTCCATGGTGTCACGGACGGCGGAGGATCAAGCCGGGGTGCTCGAGTCGTTTCGAGCCTTCATCAAAGCGGCGGAAGCAGGCGCGGTTATTCCGCCGGTCGCGGAGCAGGATCTCAAGTGCCTGCATGAGCTGTGCGTGGAGCGGGCGAAGCGCTATTGCGGCAAAGATGGGGTGGTAAGCATGGAATCCATGGCCCGCGCCTGCAGCCCGAACGCGAATCTGCCGGCGGTGTGGCTGCGCCACACGCAACTCAGAGCGCTGTACCGGCACGGCGCTCTCGCAGAGTGGCAACACGGCACTATCCTCGACGATGCCGTGTTTCGCGTGGCCGCCACCATTCCCATGAAAGGCACTCATCTGGAAAAAGAGGCCTTTGTGCGCTACCTCCGTGACGGAAAGTGAGCGAGTTCCGTGCCCCCCACGATCACCCCAAGTCCTTTCCTCGTCTCCCGCAAATGTCGTCAACCGGGAAACAGCATGGCCCGCTGGTTACTTCGGTGTCCCGGCGCACACAGATTTTGCGGCGTAAAAGCATCCCAACTAGCTAGGCTTTTCGTAGATACCTAGAGAGGCGAAAAAAAGAACGAGGATAAGCTATGAAGATCCGCCCGATTCTGCTGATTGCATTCATTTTCGCGAGTCTGACTCCGTGTTTTGCTCACCACATTGCCGTTGTCGTAAACAAGGACAATGCAACGGAAAATGTCAGCTCGGCTCAGTTGGTGCGGATCGTACGAGGTGAGACCAAAAAGTGGCCCGATGGCAAAGAGATCGTGCTGGTCCTGCACAAAGATTCAGTCGGGGAATCCGAAACCCTGCAGCGGCTCAACAAAATGACGGCGGCGGAATGGAAAGCGTCTCTCACCGCGCGCAAGGAGTCCATCGTTTTTGTCGACACCGACGCCGACGTACTCAACGCGGTTCAGGCTCAGACCGGCGCCATCGGTTTGATCGACGAGCATTCCATCGACGGCACCATTCGCGTAGTCCACGTCGACGGCAAACTGCCTATGGAATTTGGCTACTTGCCGCACTAAGCGACCGCGGTCATCTGCAATCAGCTTGTGCCCTGGGCGATTGTAGTAAGTGAAAGTACCGCCGCGCTTTCTTCACGTCGTGCGAAATCTGCTCGCGCAGTGCTTCCACGGTAGGAAATTTAATTTCATCGCGCAGACGATCGAGAAAACAGATTTCCACTTCCGTCTCCGGCTTCAGTTCGATGGGATGAAAATTCAGCAAGTGGGTCTCGACGGCAAATGATTCCGCGCCAAACGTGGGACGATTGCCCACGTTGGTAACGGACTCAAAGCGCTCCTCGCCCACACGCGTGCCCGTAATGTAAACGCCGTCCCCGGGAACGAGTTCTTCGTAGCGCGCCAGATTGATGGTGGGCACGGTGTACTTCGATCCGTAACCGCGCCCGCGTCCGGGCGTTCCCAGAATGCCGAACGGCCGGGCCAGCAGATGCCGTGCACGGCTCACGCGGCCCTCGCCGACCAGAGCGCGAATCCGGCTGCTGGAGACCCGTTCGCCGCGCAGTGTCATTTCCGGGTACACCTTGACTTCGAATCCCAGCTCCTGTCCGAACTCAGCCAGCAATTTCACGTCGCCGGCGGCCTTGTGCCCGAAGCGAAAATTGTAGCCCTCGTGCACCTCCCGGGCATGGAGTTTCTTCTTCAATATCCGGTCTGCAAACTGCCGCGGCGTCATCAGCGAGAGATCGCGGGCGAAGGGCAGAAGCAGGACCGCATCGATGCCGGTGGATTCGAGCAGGCGCAATTTCTCAGGCGTGGGGGTGAGCAGTTTCAATCCCGAGTCCGGCCGCAAAATCCGCGCCGGATGCGGCTCAAAGGTCACGGCTACAGCCTTCGCTCCGCTGGCCCGCGCCCGGACAACAATTTCACGCAGGACATGCTCGTGCGCCCGATGCACGCCGTCAAAGTTGCCGACGCTGACCAGTGCGGGACCGAAGTCGCCGGGAATGTCGTCGAGTTTGTGAAAGACCTGCATGAATCGTCGATTTTCGATTGCCGATTGCCGAATGAGGATTGTTGATTTTTGATTGTTGAATGTTGAATGAAAATCAAAACCTCCCGAGGCGCAGCCGCAGCATCCGGCCTGGTGGTTTTTATTCAACAATCAACAATCAACAATTGCCAATCGGCAATCGGCATTCGAAAATCAGATCTCAAACTCCAGCCTCAGTCCGTCATACGCCAGCCGCACGTGCCGAGGCAGCGTGGCATTGGTGGCCTCGTGCGGCAGATCGTGGCAGATGTGCGTGAAGAACGCCCGCTTCGGGCGCAGACGGTCCACGATCTCCAGCGAGTTCTTCACCGTCGAGTGCGTGGGATGCGGCTTGTGCCGCAGGGCGTCCAGGAAAAGAATATCCAGCCCCTGCAGTTGATAAAACGACGACTCCGGGATCTCGCTGTGGTCGGTCAGGTAGGCGGCCGTCCCGAAACGATAGCCGTAGATCTGGGAGTTGCCGTGAATCAGAATTACCGGGTCGAACTGCACGCCAAATATCTCGACCGGTCCGTCGATGGGCCGCAGTTCCAGTTGAGGCAGGCCGCCGTACTTGTAGTCCGCATCGAAAATGTAGGCGAACATCTTGCGCAGAAAAGCGGCCGCGTCGGGGCGTGCATACAGAGGCAACCTCCCCGGCTTGTGCCGGTAGCTGAGCGGACGCAGGTCGTCGATGCCCAGAATGTGGTCGGCGTGGGTGTGGGTGTAGAGCACGGCGTCGACCCGCGCGATGTTCTCTCGAATCGCCTGCGTGTAAAAGTCCGGCGTGGTGTCGATCAGCACCGCCTTGCCGGCATACTCCAGCATGATCGAAGGCCGCGTGCGACGGTCGTGGGGATCGGTGGAGTGGCAGACGGCGCAATCGCAGCCCAGCGTGGGGACGCCCATCGACGTTCCGCTGCCCAGCACGGTCAGGGTCGCTTTCATTTTCCGCTGGTTCCAGTGGCCGGTCCGGCCTGCGGAGGCCGGGCCAACGCGTTGGTCACCTCCACATATGCCATGCGCAATTCGTAGAGACTGTTGTGCAGAAAGTTTTCTTCCGTGCGCGTCAGGTTGCCCTTGGTCTTCTCTGCGATCAGGCTCAGCGTGTCGATGGTCTGCCGCGCCCCGATCAGGTCGATGCGCGGCTGCTCTCCCTGCTGCCGCATCAGGCCCAGTTGCAACATCGCGGTCATGTAGAGCGAAGCCAGGAAGCGCTCGAAGGTCATCTCAAGATCCTTCGCCGAATGACCGCTGAGTTCGACCTGGGAGTCGAGATCTTTGGACGACTCGCGGTAAGCGGCGGCTTGTGCGTCCTGCTCGGCGGCGGTCGGAGGTGGCGGCATGCGCTCTACCGCGTCTTTAGCCGCGTCATCTTGCACCACGTCGGAGCCTACTGGATTCGGCACGGCAGCCATGGTGTCCTTCGGCGTCGGCGGTGTCGTTGCCTTCGACGGCTCGACTTCTTCTGCCACATCACTCCGCAGTTCGCCATCCGACGTAAATAGCCGCCGGTCGGTTACGGTAAAGCTGGATTGTTCACGTTTCTTTTCAGCCATAGAAACTTTCCCCAATCTACGTCAGCTTTTCTTTGCGTCCTTCGCGATCTTTGCGATCAAGATCTTTGCCTTAAGCCGAGCGGTGCTCCAAGTCCATCTTCCGCAACGGCAGGGCTTCTTCGAGCGGCAGCGAGATCACTCGTGCCCTCGCCGGCCCAATCATGACCTCGCGGCCGGGGACGCCGATCTCGCGCCGGATGTATCCCAGCGCCACAGTTTTGTCGCCGCCGGCCAAGGGCAGGGAAGCGGAGCTCGTGACCTCACCGACTTCTTTCTCTTTCTCTCTCTCCCCCGCGACGATCCTGGTTCCCGCGGCGATCTCGACTATGCCCTCAGCCAGAAATCCGGTGAACTTGCGGTGAACCGCCCCGCGCGAGCGAATCCGCTCGACAATCTCCTGCCCGACGTAGCATCCCTTGTTGAAATTCAGGGCGCGCATCTGCTCGGTTTCCTGCGGCAAGTCGCGCTCGCGAATGTCGACGCCATAGCGCGGAACACCGGACAGGATACGATGCCATTCCAGCGCCTCCCAACCGGCGGGCGTGGCGCCAGCCGCGATCAAACCTTGCCAGAGCTTGGTCACGGTCGCCGGCGCGATCCAAACTTCATAGGACTCGTTTTCCGCATTTTCGCCGCGAACCATGGTGCATTGCAGGCCAGCGCATTGGCCCTCACACCGCGGAGCGAAGACCTCAAGCGGCTGGGCTTCAGGGATCACAATTCCCGCAGCCTGCAACACCGCCCCCGTCTTCGGCCCGGTGATCCCGAGCGCAGTGAGTTGCTCGCTGAGATTCGTTACTTCCACGTCATCCATGATGATGTAGTGATCGAACGTCGCGAGAATCTTTTCCATCTGGCTGCGGTCAGTGTCAATCGTGATCGACTCGCCGCCGTCGTACGCGTACAAGTCGCCCAGAATGTGCCCCTGCGGATTGAGCAGAAACGCATACACCCCGCGTCCCTCCGCCAGGTCGCGGATGTTGTTCGTGACCATGCCGTTCAGCCAGCGCACGCGGTCAGCGCCGGTAAGCGAAATCTTGGCGCGATAGCCGAGGTCGTAAACCCCGCAACCGCCGCGCAGGGCAGCGAACTCTGCCCGCGGATCGCCAAAATGCGCAACCGAGGTCGCGCCGCGATAATCGCCGGTCTGGGACAGTCCAGAACCGCTCGCGCCCGAATCTCCGTGTTGAAGCAGTGCCGTTGGCTCCATGCCGGTAGTTCGATTATAGCGATTGTGTTAACGTTCCTGCCGTGAACTCGCTTAAGCCAGACGCACAAAAAAAGGACCGGAAAAAGCGCATTTCCGTCATTCCCGGCGACGGCATCGGGCAGGAAGTCATCCCACAGGCAGTCAAGGTCATTCAGGCCACCGGAGCCGAGATTGAAACCAAGCATTTCGACTGGGGCGCCGACCGCTATCTGCGCGACGGAGTAACCGTTCCCGCCGACGGCTTCGCCATGCTGGCTCGCGACTTCGACGCAATTCTCGTCGGCGCTTTCGGCGACCCCCGCGTGAAGACCAACATCCATGCCAAAGAGATCCTGCTCGGCATGCGCTTCCAGATGGACCTTTACGCCAACGTGCGCCCCGTCCGCCTGCTCGATGCGGCGCTCTGCCCCCTGAAGGGGGTCGAGCCGAAAGACATGGATTTCGTCGTACTGCGCGAGAACACCGAAGGCGTCTACACCGACGCGGGCGGCGTCTTCAAGCGGGGCACGCCCGATGAGATCGCCACGCAGGAAGACATCAACACGCGCAAGGGAGTCGAGCGCATCATCCGCTACGCCTTCGACTATTGCCAGCGCCACAAGAAGCTCGATGGCTCGCCGCGCAGCAAGGTCCTGATGTGCGACAAGTCCAACGCCATGACCCATGCCGGCGGACTGTGGCAACGCACGTTCAAGGAAGTGAGCGCCGAACACCCGCAGATCACCGCCCAGCACATGTACGTGGACGCGCTCTGCATGCAGATGGTGCGCGACCCGCGCCAGTTCGACGTGATCGTCACCAACAACATGTTCGGCGACATCATCACCGACCTGGCCGCCGGCCTGCAGGGAGGGCTGGGCATGGCCGCCAGCGGCAACATTCATCCCGGCCGCACGTCGATGTTCGAGCCGGTGCACGGCTCAGCCCCGCCGATTGCGGGAAAGAATGTGGCGAATCCGTTCGGCGCAATCTTAACGGCAGCCATGATGCTTCGGCATCTGGGTTTGACGAATGAAGCGGCAAAAATCGAAGAGGCCGTGCTCGAAGCCGTGCGCCAGAAAAAGGCGACGCAGGATATCGGCGGGACATTGGGGACGCGGGAAGTGGGAGAGTGGGTAGCGGAGCGCGTTGGTCGAGGATAGCCCGGAGATCACGTGGAAGAGTGGCGCTTCAGCACCGCGTAAAGCCTCTTAGACTAGATGAGAAACGTCATGAAATTGAGGGTGAATCTCCTTATCGCCTCGTCTCTGCTGCTTTGCGCACAAGCACGCGCCCAGACCCTGATCTACGCCCTTTCTTATGCGGAATCCCCCGCAAGCTTGCATGCCCGCTTTCCACGCGGCGTTATGGGAGCATCAATCAACGACAAACTAGCCATGCTTCGCGGCTTCCGAAAGACCGAGATCTATTCCGTTTCCATGATCGATGGAAAACGCTCCCTGTTGTTCTCAGACGAGGGGATGAATCTGGAGATCAGGCCGACAGGCGCGACATGCGGGGTCAGCAAAGCCTACATAACTGGAGTCATGCGCGAGTGGCGCACCACGCCAACCGCAGGAGCCTCTTCCGAGCCTCCCGCTCTCTACGAAGTCAGCCTTGACGGTTCAAATCGGTTTCGCAGACTGGTTGAAATCCAGACAGATCAGTTGCCTGCTCTTCTGAATCCGCAAACCAAGAAGATGGTTTTCGGAGGCTTCGTCTCGAATAACAAATATGTGGTTTCCATTTATGACGTCCTAACGTGGAAGCTGCTCCGAAGCTGGGAACTCGGTCAAACCCACTGCCCTGACTGCGTTCCAACGTCGTACGGTTGGCTCGCTGACGGCGATCGTCTGTTCTTTAATCTCGACCTCGGAGGCGATGAATCAACCTCTCAGGACGTACCCGGCACTTACATCACAGCAGCGGACGGCACGGATCTCGGCGGCATTCCTATGCACGCCGGCCAGCTTCAATTGCCCGGATACGATCGCCAGAGTGACGCCACTCCTTTTCTGATCGGGCAGTTGCCGGATGGAGACTATCTGTTCCGTGAGTACGGTTTAAAGAAAGGGCCTTTGCCCAAGCCACCCATACAAGAGGAAGTTTTCCTCGTCATCACTGGTCCAGACTTCAAGTCCAAGAAACAAATCCCGCTGCACAAGGTGGGCGTCGGTTACTTTTACCCGTCGCCTTCAGGAAAATACTTGGCGTACGTCGAAGAACGGCAAATATCGAATTACCGAACGGACCGCCACCTGTGGAGCATGGACCTTGAGTCAGGAGCGGAAAAGGAAATGCTTGTCACGCCTCCTCCAAATCCTCCATCACTACCGGAACCGAACGTATCGTTCACCATCCTCGGTTGGATCGACAACAATTAGATCCAAAGCCACTTTCGGAATCCCGACAACCGGATCGACAGTTTCAATAGTATGGAGAACGTTACGGAATTGGTAAAAACAGGTTGAATTCATAATTCTGCCCTTAGGAATATTTTGGGCTTCAGCCCCTGAGGTTGCCGCCTGTGCCGTGATCGAAGACGACCACCATTCCTAAAGGGCCGCTCTTCCACAAGGCTGTTGCGCATCACGCCTTCGCTTCCTTGTGCATCTCCACCGTGCTCCAGGTCTTGTCGCCGGCGTGGCAGAGATTCTCCAGCGCGCACTCCGCGCACTTCGGCTTGCGGGCCACGCACAGCTTGCGCCCGTGCCAGATGATCTGGTGCGAGAACAGAATCCACTTTTCGCGAGGAATCACTCGCATCAGGTCCTGCTCGATCTTCTGCGGGTCGCTTTCGGCGGTCAGTTCCAGGCGGCGCGAAATGCGCTGTACATGCGTGTCGACCACCACTCCTTCCGCCTTCTTGAACCACGTTCCCAGCACGACATTGGCCGTCTTGCGGGCAACGCCGGGCAGGGTCAGCAGCCTCTCCATGTCGTCGGGAACCCGGCCGGCGAAGTCGCTGACGATCTTCTTGGCCGCCCCCACCACCGACTTCGACTTGTTGCGGAAGAATCCGGTTGAGCGGACATCGGGTTCGAGCTGCTCGGGAGTTAGCGCCGCGAAGGCTTCGACGGTCGGGTACTTGCGAAAAAGCTCCGGCGTGACGCGATTCACGTTCACGTCGGTCGACTGCGCCGAGAGAATCGTGGAGACCAGCAGTTCCCACGCGGTCGAGTGCGTGAGGGCGCAGGTGACGTTGGGATAGAGCTGGTCGAGTCGCTGGAGAATTTCGGCGATGCGTTCGGGCGCGAGGGGATTGTAGCCCTTGGCTGGAGCCGCCTTGGATGCGCCGACAGTTTTCTTTCGGCCCTTCGGGGCTGGTTCTGATCGTCCGATCGCTGACCCACGACTCGCGCCGCGGGCTGCATTCTTTCGCCGCTCCGCGGCTTCCGTGCGGGGCAGCACCCGCGCCGCACGAACTTTGTCCTGGCGCCCGCTGCGCGCGGGCTGGCGGGGAACGACTCCTCGGGGCATGGGATCCCTTTCTTGCGCTCGACGATTGCCGGCCATCATAGCAATTGCCGATTGCCGATTTCCAATTGCCGACTGCGATGCCGACCAGCCAGTCGCCTTGGGCTTCCTTCGTGTACCTTCGTGACCTTTGTGGTTGTGGGTTTAAATTGCGCCGACCAAAATGTCAGCCGCAACCCCACTACGCGGCAAGCCCCAATCGAAAATCGGCAATTCGCACCTGTCCTACGGTAACCACGCAGGGAATTGACGCGCCCCATCAGCCTCGCTACTCTGAAGGTAACCAATCAGGACAACGCCATGGCAGTCAATTCCATCCAACTCGGGCAGGTCTGGCGCAGCGACGCCGACGGCCAGGACTATCTCGTCACCAAGGTCTACAACGAAGTCTTCACCCAATACGCCATGCTGCGGCCGGCGGGCATTACCGCGCCCGAAGCGCCCACGGTCCGCGTGAAGGTCTCGAAGACTCCCCAGGGCGCGAGCTTGCCGGGATATGCCTTTACCCAGGAAGGCTCGTTCTAAGAGCAGTACCCGGTATTCAGTACCCAGTACCCAGTACTCGGTACCCAGTTGCCATCTGCTACGCCACGAATCTGTTCACTTTCCGCTACACTGGTCGTTCGGCCTTCGGACGATCGAATGCCAAAGAGTAAAGAGTTCTGACTGGGTACTGAGTACTAGGTACTGAGTACCGCACTGAGTACTGCTCATCAATGACTGAACATATCCTCGCAATCCTCTTCGCGTTCGTGAAGTCCGTGATCGGCGTCACCGGGTACGGCGGGATCGTCATTCTCATGGCGATTGAGTCGGCCTGCATTCCGCTGCCGTCCGAATTGATTATGCCCTTTGGCGGCTATCTCGTTTTCGAGGGCACGTTCAAGCTGCTGTGGGTGGCGACGGCGGGCGCGATCGGCTGCAACCTGGGGTCGCTCGTGGCTTATGAGATCGGCTTCTACGGCGGGCGACCGCTGGTGGAGCGCTTCGGCCACTGGATCCTGATGACCCGCCGCGAGCTCGACCTAGCCGACCGCTTCTTCGCCCGCTGGGGATATCTTGCGGTTTTCATCGCTCGCCTGCTGCCGGTGATCCGCACTTTCATCGCGCTGCCCGCCGGAGTCGCCCGCATGCCCCGCGGCCGCTTCCACATCTACACGTTCCTGGGATCATGGCCCTGGTGTTTCGGCCTGGCCTGGCTGGGAATGAAGCTCGGCGAAAACTGGCGCGAACTGGGCAAGTATTTCCACAAGTTCGACGCCGTGATCGGAGTGATGCTGGTGCTAGGTCTTGTATGGTTCGTCTGGAACCACTGGCAGAACAGGATCAGAGGCCAGGGGCCAGTGGTCGGGGGCCAGTAGGTCTCGCCAGCTGCGACGCCAGGATCTGCCATCTATCTTCTTTCTTGATTACTACATCCAAGTAGACGTAGCGCACGGACGATCGCTGGCCGTCCTGCTCGACTTCATCCTCCTCCGACCCGTGGACAACAGCCACGTCGTTGCGCAGCAGCCGAATCTGCCGCCCGGTCGAGATCATCGATACGAACCTCACCTTGCCCGAGGTCAGCCGGTCAATAAGATCCTGCCTCGTGGACGCTTTGCCGGATTCGTCGTACTGCACGTAGTCATCCGCGTAGATGCGGCGCAGCTCGGCGACATCGGCCGAGATCAATGCCCGGTCACCGTCTTCAAACAGTTCGATGATCTGTTGTTCGTCACTCAATCGCATCGCCTCACGCAAACTTGTCATCCTGAGCGAAGTTGCCGTGCGCGAAGCGGGCGGCCACGCAGTCGAAGGATCCCTATCCGCGACTGGGTCGAACCGTTCCAAGTGGTTCTTGACCCCTGAAACGGCCGCCGGCGCTACGTGGAAGAGCGGCGCTTCAGCGCCGCGTCAGGGGCCCACGGTTATTAGGGCTTCAGCCCCTGCGGTCGCAGTTCCGGACATCGCCAATAACGACAACCAGCCCTAAAGGGCACTTCGAGTCAACCTTATCGCGGCCCTGAAGGGCCGCTCTTCCACGAGAACGACCGGCGACACCCCCGGAATCTTCGTACTGTTTTCTTCAACGAGCAGGGATCCTTCGACTCCGGGAGTGCTTCGCATACGCGACGCACCCCCTCCGCTCAGGATGACACCACCGCAAGAAGCAATTCCCCGCGAAGACCGTTTTGACCCAGCGATCCGCTTAGTGTACAAGCAACTGCATCGCATTCCCGAGGAGAACCCATGCTCATCCCACGCCGCATTCTCGCCGCTCTGCTGTTCATCACCATCGCCTTGCCAATTTTCGCCCAAGCTCGGGCCGCCTCATCCGACCAGCCTTTCGTCGTCGAGTACTACTACAAAGCCAAGTGGGGCCACGCCGACGAATTTCTCAAACTCTTCAAGAAGAACCACTACCCTCTGCTCAAGAAAGAAGTCGAGATGGGGCGCATGCTCAAGGCCTGGATGGATCAGCCGCGCTACCACACCACCGAAGACGGGCGCTGGGACTACCGCGTGACCATCGTCTTTAAGAATGCCGCGATCGCCAATGAGACGATCGACGAAGACCCGATCAAAAAGCAGCTCTGGCCTGACCAGGAGACGTATCAGCGCGAGGAGCAACGCCGGTTCGAGATTCTCGATGCCCATTGGGATTTGCCGGTGAAGCCGGTGGATTTGGAGAAATAGGGCAGTCGACCCCTAACAAAAATCAACCCCAGAGACGCCAAATGGTGCGACAATAGGGTCGTCAAGTCGCCCGGTTGGCGCGCGCGATGCGCGCGGAGGAGGCTCTATGCTGGCGACCCGGAATCGTCTGAATCGCAATCCTTATTTTCATTTCCACCCGTTGCACACTCTGTTTTCGCTGGCTGCCGCGCTGATCCTGTTCGCTTTGCTGGTCTGGTTCCTGGCCGTTCCGGCACGATAGGGGCCAGCTCGCCGAGCATCCAGCGCGATTGAAGCGCCGTTTGTCGCACTCCCGCTGCGCTGCCATTGCCAAACTCCCATCCATCGTGAGACCATCTTGAGTTCTGGTGGCAGTGACCAGCCACCGTCACCGAAGGAGTGACTATGTATCAGAAACAACCGGGAGTCTTCATGGCCGACTGGTGGGATGCCGACGGCCGACGCCACCGCAAGCAGTTCGCCAATGCCGCATCAGCGCGCGAACACGAGCATCGCGAGACCGCCCTGGCCCATGCCGAGCGGGCCAGCCGCGAGATGAAGCTGGCCAGCCGTGTAGGTGGCGCCAAACGGTCGTCTGCCAGCCGCGCCGAAGGCTCCATGGAGCCAGCCAAGGGCAAGTTGGGCGTGATGATTCCGGGCATGGGCGCTGTCGCTACGACGTTCGTCGCCGGCGTCGAGGCTATCCGCAAAGGCCTGGCCAAGCCCATCGGCTCGCTCACGCAGATGGGCACGGTGCGCCTCGGCAAGCGGACTGACGGGCGGTCCCCGAAGATCAAGGAATTCGTGCCGCTCGCCGGCCTCAACGACCTGGTCTTCACCGGCTGGGACATCTTCGAAGACAACATGTTCGAAGCCGCGTCGAACGCGGGCGTGCTCGACTACCGGCTGCTCGAGCAACTGAAGCCGTTCTTGTCGTCGATCACACCGCGGGCGGCGGTGTTCGATCACAACTACGTCAAGAAGATCGACGGGCCCAATGTAAAGAAGGGCAAGAACAAGATGGATCTGGCCGAGCAGTTGCGCGACGACATTCGCAGCTTCAAGAAGTCGAGCGGGGCCAGCCGCCTGATCACCATGTGGTGCGGCTCGACCGAGAGCTACATCGAGCCCACCGAGGCGCACCAGTCGGTTAAGGCGTTTGAGAAAGCGCTGCGCGAAAACGACGAGATGATCGCGCCCTCGATGATCTACGCCTACGCTTCGCTGATGGAGGGCGTTCCATTCGCCAACGGCGCGCCCAACCTGACCGTCGATCTTCCGGTCATGCACGAGCTTTCCCGAAAGAACGAAGCGCCTATCTGCGGCAAGGACTTCAAAACCGGCCAGACCTTGATGAAGACCGTGCTCGCACCCGCATTCAAAGCTCGCCTTCTCGGCCTGAGCGGATGGTATTCGACCAACATTCTGGGCAACCGTGACGGCGAAGTGCTCGACGATCCCGGCAGCTTCAAGACCAAGGAAGAATCAAAGCTGGGCGTGCTCGAGCACATTCTGCAGCCCGGCCTCTACCCCGAACTGTACGGCAACATGTATCACAAGGTGCGTATTAACTATTACCCGCCTCGCGGTGATAATAAAGAGGGTTGGGACAACATCGATATCTTTGGATGGCTCGGTTATCCCATGCAGATCAAGGTCGATTTCCTCTGCCGCGACTCGATTCTGGCGGCGCCCATCGTGCTCGATCTCGTTCTGTTCCTCGATCTGGCGCAGCGCTGCTCAGAGCTGAAAGGAATCGGCATCCAGGAGTGGCTAAGCTTCTACTTCAAGTCTCCAATGACAGCGCCGGGGCTCTATCCGGAGCATGACTTGTTCATCCAGTCGATGAAGCTGAAGAACACGCTGCGCCACCTGAAGGGGGAAGAGATGATCACGCACCTGGGATTGGAGTATTACGACTGAGAAATGAGCGTCAGGCTGGGTAGGGCGCCTTTTAAGGGGGCGCCTACCCATCACCAAACTGCCTTTATCAGCGGGCTTAATCTAATGCTCTCATCGCGTGTCACGAGCGTCAGGCCCTCTGCTCGCGCGGTCGCTCCTATGAGGCGATCTGCGGGGTGCCTCGGATAGTCATCCGCAAACTGTGTGGCCAGGGCTGCGACCTCCGGCGTAATCGGCAACACGGTTACGCCTTCCAGCACCAAACGAACGGATGCCTCTACGCTGCCCGATGCGCGGACTTTTCCGCGGGCGAATAGCAGGGCCAGTTCCCAAACGGTCATGGCAGAGACGGCCAAGCCTCCGTGACGTCGGGCCCGACGAATTTCTGATGCGGCGCTGCGTGAAAGTCTTTCGGGCTCGCGCACTGCCCACAGCAGGACGTGCGTGTCGAGAAGGATCACCGCAGCGCTTCCCAATCCTCGATCGGCACCACGGGCGATTCGATATCGCCGACAATCTCAATGACGCCTTTCAGCCTTCCAAGAAAATCGTCCTTCTTTTCATCGACGGGAACGAGCTTGGCCACTGGCTTGCCGCGCTTTGTAATGACGATGGGTGCACGCGTCCGCTTTACGTCGTCCATGAGGGTAAGGCATTGAGCCTTGAATGCGGCGGCGGCAATCTTCTTCATGGAAATGATTTTAACACACATGGTCAAGTACAAGTGACCATAGACAGATCAACTCGTTTTCTGGTGCTGTTTGTACTCATCGAACTTCTCCAAAAACCGGTCGATATCCCTCTTCTGCAAATAATACGGCGTTGACAGCCGCAGCTTGTGCGGCTCGCCGCCGCGGATGCGGATCTTGTGCGTTTTCCACATCCAGTTCTCCAGTGCCATGCGCTGGATGGGCGGAACATTCACGCTGACGATCGCGCAGCGCAGCGCGGGGTCGGGTGAGGTCCAGGACTCCGCGCCGCGTTTTTTCATTTCGTCGAGGATGTAGTCGGCCATGTGCCGGTGGCGGCGCTCGATGCGCTCCATGCCGATGTCGTTGGCCAGTTTGATCGAGGCCCGCAATCCCCACAGCGCGGGCACGTTCGAGCTGCCGATCCGCTGCAAGCGCTCGGCGCGAATGTTGGTCTCATCCCAGCCTTCGGTGGCGATCGTATTCCACACGCGGTCGATGACCTCGTCCCGGACATACAAGAATCCCGAGCCTTTGGGCGCAAATAGCCATTTATGCGGGCTGGAAGAATACATATCGCAGCCCAGGTCGCGCACGTTGAGCCGCATCATCCCCGGCACGTGAGCGCCGTCGACGGCTGACAGAACGCCTTTGCTGCGGGCCAGCGCACTTAGTTCTTTCGCCGGCAAGACCACCCCAGAGAACGTCGTGATGTGGCTGAAGAACAGCACGCGCGTGCGCGGCGTGATGGCGTCGTTGACGAGATTCAAGACCTGGGCCGCGTCTTTAACGGGGCGAGGAAGCGTCACTTTTTTCACCACGACGCCGTAGCGCTTGGCCTTCAGGTTCCACGGATGCTCGCCGCCGGGATGCTCCTGGTCGGTCATGAGCACTTCGTCGCCCGCCTTCAGGTCGACTCCATTGGCGATGTAGCTGTTGGCTTCCGTCGCGTTGCGCAGCAGGGCAATCTCATCGCGGGTGCAGCCGACGAACGCGGCCAGCGGATCGCGAAATTCATTCCAGGCCGCGTATCCCCAGATGGGATAGTCTTCCGGATCCTCCTGGTCCATCTTCTCGGTGGTCGTATACCCGTCGAAAATCGCTCGCAGAACGGGCGCCGGGCTCGACCCGACGGTGCCGTTGTTCAGGTAGACCTCGTCCTCGGGAATCAGAAACTGGCGGCGCATAGCTGCCCAGAAGGCGTCTTCGTTCTTGTCAAACAAGGCTGGATCGGGCAGCGGTGGAATCTTTTCCAGCTGGGCGAACAGGTCGCTGCGGAAGGTGAGCGATGCGGCAAGTCCACCGGCAGCGCCGGTTGCAGCGGTTGAAAGGAAATGGCGGCGGTTGAGCATGGAGGCCTCCTGCCAGCAGGGGTAAGAACGCGCCATAGTACGACTGCGCGGGAACATGGGCAAGGGTGCATTGCCCATTCGACGAAAAGCCAGCAGAACTCCTCGGCGCCGCAGATAACCCCGGGTGGGGTGTCGAGCGTCTAACCAGAAGGGTTGGAGTTTAGCCTTGGGGCTGGGGCGTATAATCGGTATCAAGGAGTACCCTATGAGATTCAGATGGCTGGCAGGCGCGCTGGCATTGGCAGCGTTCAGTTTGGCGCCGTGGCTGCAGGCGCAGACTCCGGCTCCCACGCAGGATCCGAGTCAACCGCAACCACAGGCTCAGCAGCAACCGCAGCAGCCTCAGCCCCAACCTCCGGCCTCGGACCCGGATCAGGGTCAGCCCAAGGCTGGCGACGTGCAAAATGCGCCTCCGCAAAAGCCGGCGGCCCTTCCCACGCAGGATGACAGCCAGATCAAGCACGACGGCGGCAAAACCGACGTCGACGCCGTCGGAAACCGCAATGTGGGCTGCGGACGCGGCGTGGGCAACTGGTACACCGTTGAGGGCCAGGTTGCCCGGGGACGCGTCTATGCGCAGCAAATCGAATCCCAGGTCAAGCTGATCAACGACCCTGTGATCACGGAATACGTGAACCGTGTGGGGCAGAACATCGTACGCAACTCTGACGCGCAGGTGCCGTTCACCATCAAGGTGATCGACTCCGACGTGGTCAACGCCATGGCGCTGCCCGGCGGATTCTTCTACGTCAACTCCGGCCTGATTCTGGCCGCGGACGAAGAAGCCGAGATGGCGGGTGTGATGGCGCACGAAATCGCGCACGTGGCGGCCTGCCACTACGGGCGCGAGATGACCCGCGCGAACCTGCTGCAGATGATGTCCCTGCCTGCGATCTTCATGGGCGGCGCGCTGGGTTACGGAATCTACGAAGGCATGGGGCTGGGCATTCCGCTCGCCTTCTTGCACTTCTCGCGCGGATTCGAGGCTGAGGCCGACTACCTCGGCATCGAGTACATGTACCGCTCGGGCTACGATCCTTCGGCCTTCGTCTCGTTCTTCGAAAAGATTCAGGCCATGGAGAAGAAGAAACCCGGAACCCTGTCGAAGGCGTTCGACACCCACCCGCAGACGCCGGACCGGATCGAAAAGTCGCAGGAGGAGATTCGCAAGATTCTTCCCGCCAAGACGGAATATATCGTGACCACGTCGGAGTTTGACGAGGTGAAGGCGCGCCTGGCTGCCATCGAGAACAAGCACAAGGTGCTGGACCAGAAAGACGCCAACAAGCCCAGCCTGCGCCGGACTGCGAACAGTGGCGACAACACCGGCGATCAGAAGAGCGACGACGATCGTCCGACCCTGAAGCGCCGCGACGATTCGAACTAACAACCGGGATGTTCCGGGACCGGCGGCTCAGGCCGCCGGTTCGGCTTTTGCGCGGGTTACCCGGTTGTCCACGGGTCACAAGAACCTGTGATTTCAGTCACAGATTCATTTCGGGAACGGACATACCCTCGTGCCAAGTTGCACTCATTGTGCAGTTCTGGAGATACATTCTCATGCCCGATCACACTCTTACCATCACCGACAATCGCACCAGTAAAACCTACACCGTCCCGGTCGAGAATGGCACGATCCGGGCGATGGACTTACGCCAAATCAAAACCGGCCCGGAAGATTTCGGGCTCATGACCTACGATCCGGCATTCATGAACACGGCTTCATGCCGGAGCGCCATTACCTATATCGACGGCGATAAGGGAATCCTCCGCTATCGCGGATACCCCATCGAGGTTCTCGCCGAGCATTGCACGTTTCTGGAAGTGGCCTACCTGCTGCTGTTCGGCGAGCTGCCGACGGAAACGCAACTGAACGACTGGAAATACGAGATCACGCACCACACCATGCTGCACGAGAGCACCAAGACGTTCATGGAGGGCTTCCGCTACGACGCCCATCCCATGGCGATGTTCGTGAGCACGGTGGCAGCGCTCTCCAGCATTTACCCCGAGGCCCGGCACGTGCTCGATCCGGCTAGCCGGCTGCTGCAGATCAAGCGGCTGATCGGCAAGGTTCCCACCATCGCGGCCATGTCGTTCCGGCACTCGGAAGGCCTGCCCTACGTGTATCCGGATAACGATCTCAGCTATCCGGAAAACTTCATGAACATGCTGTGGAAGAAAGTCGAGCCCAAGTATCTGGCCCATCCCGCCATTTCACGCGCGCTCGACATTCTATTCATCCTGCATGCCGACCACGAGCAGAACTGCGGCACCAACGCCATGCGCTCGGTGAGCAGCTCGCAAGCCGACCCGTTCCTGTCGACAGCAGCCGCGGCATCGGGACTGGCTGGCCCGCTGCACGGCGGAGCCAACGAAGAAGTCTTGAAGATGCTGGATGTGATCGGCAGCAAAGACAACATCCCGGCCTACATCAAGCGGGTGAAAGAAGGAGAACTCAAGCTGATGGGCTTTGGCCACCGCGTCTACAAGAACTACGATCCGCGGGCTCGCATCCTGAAATGGGCGGCGGAGAAGGTGTTCGAGGTGACGGGACGCAATCCCAAGCTCGACATCGCGCTGGAGTTGGAGAAGATCGCGCTGGAAGACGAGTATTTCATCAAGCGCAAACTCTATCCCAACGTGGATTTCTACAGCGGGATCATCTACCAGGCGATGGGCTTCCGTCCGGAGATGTTCACGGTTCTGTTCGCCATCCCGCGCACGGCTGGCTGGCTGGCGCAATGGCAGGAGCTGATCACCGATCCGGAGCAGAAGATCGCTCGTCCACGCCAGATCTACACCGGACACGACGTGCGCCCGTTTGTTCCGATCGAGAAGCGCACTGCGGTTGCAGTAAGCAAATAAGACGACGCTTTGTCATTTTGAGCGAAGCGAGGGAATCTGCGCATCCCGCAGGATTCCTTCCTTCGCTTTTTTGTTCCATGCACAGTCGGGAGATCAATTCTCGAGGGGAAAACCCATGCTGGCGATCAATTAGCGGTGGGCTGGAGGCCACAAACCGAACCGATTAAACTGAGGCGATTAGAGCGAGGCAGGAAAAGCGAAAGCCGCGAGGGTCGCTCGCGGCTCCTGGGGGAAGGGGAAGAATTTATTTCCAGATCCAATCGCATTTCCGGCGTCGCATTTTCTACGCGGTCACCTTACCCGCTCCTCTGAATCGCAGTGCTTACGCAGCATGCTTGGCCAGTTCGGCCAGGTGCGCGCGATGCTCCTCGGGCGACGTGATGACCTTCATCTCCTGCCAGTCGTACGGAAATTCTTTGCCGCAATCGAGACACGCGACATACGTCCCGGTCAAAGCGGCGGCTTGCGGGCGGCGCGTGGCGCGACGAATGGTGACCGGAAAGCTGTAGCGAGAATGCCTGCAGCCAAACAACGCATCGTACAATTTTGCGAACATGACGCTCACCTTCCACTCTCAGGCTCGCACGCCTGATCCCCTGGTCTTTCAAACCACACTAGCCGAGCTTCGCTGCGCAGCGATCAACGTGCAGCGATCAAGCTTGAGTGAGCCTCGGCACTCTACTACGTATATCCCACTCTACTGCTTAGATTCATGAAATAAAGAAAGGGTTTCGGGTTTGTCAGGCGACTCGAGTGCAAAAAAGGGAACACTGGAAATAGCTGATGTAATGCCAGTTACTGCGGGGCGAAAGAAATTTCACACTTCACACGCTCTGCGGGCCACGCTTTTTCTGCTGCTGGCACTTGGTCATGATGGCGGAGCGGAGGCGGCTGCGGAGGTCTTCAGGCAGTTCGTAGAGCTGGGAGTCGCGATAAATCTCGATGGTCTTTTTGGTTGTGTCGCAGACTACGTAGCAGTTGTGACACCAGGAAAGATGGTTCTCCAGCTCAACTTTGGTCTTCTCGTCGAGGGCGCCGTCCAGGTAGTTGGTCAGCTCCTGCAAAAACTCAGAACATTTCACCGGTTGCCATCTCCACTCTCGCGTTTCTGAAAGTAACGTCCCAACCGGTCGCGCAACTGCAGGCGAGCCCGCAGCAGCCTCGACTTGACCGCAGGCACGCTCAACTCCAGCGCAGTCGCGGTTTCCTCGGTGGAAAGTCCTTCCACGTCCCTCAGTACGAACACCGTCCGAAAGCCCGGGGGGAGGCCCTGGATGGTCTTACTCAAGATTTCGCGCAACTCCGCCTGCGTGTACTGCTGCTCGGGATTGGGGCTCCAATCGGCGATTTCGCGGGGGAGGGAATCATCTTCCGTTTTGATGTCTTCATCCAGCGATACGGTGCGCTCCGGCTTGCGGCGCCGCAACTTCATCAGCGCCTCGTTCACCGCGATCCGCACCAGCCAGGTGTAAAACTTCGACTGCTCCTGGAACTGCGCCAGGTTGCTGTACGCCTTCAGGAACGCTTCCTGCACCACGTCTTCTGCGTCTTCGCGGTTCTGCGTGATGTGCTGGGCGATCCGAAACACATTGCGGTCGTAGCGGCGAACGAGCTCTTCGAAGGCCGAATCATCGCCCCGCTTGGCTGCCTGTACCAGCGCCAGCTCTTCGGTAACAGGTGCACTCAATTGGTTTTGGATGGCTCCCATAGTCCCGGCGATGCAGTATTTTCAGGTGGAACGACCGTCCCCGCTGAAGCTGTTATTCTACTTGGTAACCCGCTGCTTTGCCCAACCGCTTTGACGTATTCAGCGGAAGATCTTTGCGATAGAGTTCAGAAAGTTGGACGGAATTCGGTCCGCCCCAGGTGAGCAGGTACTATAGTACCCTGCCGTGGCTGCACAAGTGCCGTATAATCAGCAGTTACAACAGCACCATTTCGTCTGGCAAAAAACACACGCGGCACTCGGGGTCAGGGATGGTCCACTGAGCATGGCGGATAAGGAACTCCAGGAAATTATTGAGCGCGCCGTGGCCCATGTTTTGGATCGGCATTTGCCAAAGCTGCAAGCCGAGCTTGTGAAACATGTGCTGGCGGAGCTGCCCGCTTCTGCCTCTGTTCCGGCAGCGCCGATGAGCGCGGGATCGACCGCGGGGACTGGCAGCCTGGTGCAGGCGGTCGCTAGTGTTCATGCGGGAAGCACGCAGAAGGAAATCCTCAAAACTTTGCTCGACGCCGGCAGCGCGTATGCCGCGCGCATCGCCCTGTTCGTGGTGAAGGCAGGAGCGGCGAACGGGTGGCAGTGCCGCGGTTTTGGCGATGACGAATCCATCAAAGACTTTTCGCTCGACCTCAGCGGCGGGCCGGTCGCCCATGCTTATCAGAATCGCATCGTGACTCCGGGCAACATCGCCGAAATGGATGGGCGCTTCGTGGAGCGCTTCGGCGGACCGGAAAACGAGCAGCTTCTGGTTCTGCCCCTGGTGTTGAAGGACAAAGTGGCGGCGCTGGTTTTTGCCGACGGCGGAGCGGGCGGGGTTTTGGATGCACCGTCGCTTGAGCTCCTGGTGCTGGCGACCAGCGCGTGGCTGGAAGTGGCCTCTCTGCGCAAGCAGGCGCAGAGAGAAGTCGACGCGGTACCCAGCTTCGATCGCGCCCCAGAACGTGGACCAGAGCGTCCAGCAGCCGCCCCGGCGCAGACCGTCAGTTCGTTCTCCGACCCGTTTGCGGCGCACACTCCCAAGCACACACCTCCGCCTGTGCATGAACCCGAGCCGGCAGCCGAAGTGGTCGAAGTGTCCGCGCATGCCGCATCGGCCAGTGCCGCGAGCGCGCCCGCCGCTGCCGCCGATCCCTTCGCCGGCATGTCGGCCGAGGACGCCGATACCCATCGCAAGGCGCAGCGCTTCGCGCGCCTGCTGGTGGATGAGATCAAGCTCTACAACCAGGCCAAGGTGGCTGAAGGGCGCCGCCACAAGGACCTCTACGACCGCCTCAAGGATGACATCGAAAAGAGCCGCTCGACATTTCAGAAACGCTATGGCGCCACCGCCGCATCGAGCGGCGACTATTTTCAAAAGGAAGTCGTGCGCAGCCTGGCGGAAGATGATGCGGCAGTGATGGGCGCGAACTTTCGCAAGTAGTCGAATGGTGGCAGATCGGCCCTTCCGGGCCGCGTAAAGAGTAAACAGTAATTGGGGGCTTTAGCCCCCGAAGGCTATTCTCCTGGGGTATTTTTGAAAGCAGTGCTGGCTTCTCTGGACTACGTTCTGGTCTTCGCGTCTCCGCGCAAAATAGAAGTGCTTCGATTGCTCGCTGGATTATGTCTCGCTCGATTGCGTCTCGCGTTCTGCGGGGCGCTCGCCCTGGCAGCGCTGTGCTGGATTCCGGCCAGCGCGTCGACGTCGTTTGTTGCTCCTCGGCAATCCTCCGCGGCAACGACGTCGGGTTCTGAGGCGCAAACGGCTCCGTCCGCAGAGCCGAAGAATGCTCCCGAGCAAACTACCTCGGCGAGCCCTGCGACCCCAAAAAAAACAGTTCAAAAGTCCGCGGCTGGCGGGGAATCAAGCCAGAATGGCAAGACCGCGAACGGTGTTTCGGGCAAGAAGCCAAGTGGCCCTGCCGCTCACACCACGCGCACCAGGAAACGCAAAAGGCCAGTCTCGCCGCGCATTCGCCGCATGCGCCAGGCGTTCGTGGCCTCGGCGACGCTGCGGCCTATGGCGCAGCAGTTGATCCAGGATCGCTCTCCGGCGGCGTACGCCGGCGTGGAAGCCTACGCCCGCGCCCACGCCAAAGAAGATGCCGGGGCCCTGGCCTGGCTGGTGGTGGGATACGCGCATGTGCTCGACCACGATTTTGCCAGGGCCATCGATCCCTTGAACCGGGCCAAGCCGGCGGCCGGCGATCTCGGCGACTACGTTGCCTACTACCTAGGCGCGTGTTACCTGCAAACCGGGCGCGAAGGCGAAGCGCTGGCCGCACTGGCGAACTTCGCGGCCACGTATCCGGATTCGCTGCTGGTGCGCGACGCTGACGTAAGCTACGCCGGCGCGTTGCTGACCGAAGGCAGAGCCGCCGAGGCTGCCGCTCTGCTCGAGAAAGAACGGGTGCCGGTACGCTCTGACCTGGAGCTGGCTCTGGGCCGCGCCTACGCCGCGCTCGGGGAAAATGCCAAAGCAGCCGAGGCGTTCTCCAATGTCTACTTCAACATACCCACCGCCGCCGAAGCGGATGCGGCTTACTCGGAGTTGAGAAAGTTGCGCATCGCGCCAGAGCCGACTGCCGCGCAGCGCAAAACGCGCGCTGAACTGCTGATCAAGGCGAGACGCTACAACGACGCTGCCGACGAGTATCGCGAGTTGCTGGGACATTCCCCGGCTGAGGATCGTCCTGCCGACGCGCTGCTCTTAGCCGACGCGCTGCACCGCGCCGGACGAAATCGCGAAGCCAAAACCGAGCTGACGAATCTGTCCGGAGCCAACGCCGATCAGAACGCGCAGCGGCTGTACCTTCTGGGCGAGATTGCCTGGGCGTCCGAGCAGAACGACGAGTTCTACCGCACCGTCGATGAACTGCGGCAATTGACGACGACCAGCCCCTGGCTGGAAGCCGCGCTGCTGTCGTCGGCGAATCTGCACCTGGTCCATCACGAATATGACCAGGCGCTGGCCGCCTTTCGTGAATTGCAGCAGCGCTTTCCCAACGGAGGACGCGCTTCCTATGCCCACTGGAAAGCGGCATGGCTCACGCTGCGCGAAGGACACAACGACGAGGCCAAGAAGCAGTTCGAGGAGCAGATTGCTCTTTATCCCAACGGCAACGAAACTTCCAACGCATTGTATTGGCGGGCGCGTCTGGCCGAAGAAGACAACCAGTTCGGCATGGCGCGCGCTTACTACCAGAAGTTGTCGGATCGCTATCGCAATTACTACTATGCGGAGCTGGGCCGGCAGCGGCTGCAGAAGCTGCCCCAGGTCTCTGACCCTCCCGGAACGTATCCCTTGCTCGATCATGTGCCGCCGCTGGACGCCGCCAAGATCACTCTCACCGAGCCTCCGGCCGACGACCTGCACCTGCAAAAGGCCCAGTTGCTGGGCAACGGCGGCCTGGTGGATTTCGCAGTGCGGGAATTGCAGGCGGCGGCCGCGGCTGACGGCGGCAGCTGGGGTCCGGCGGAGACGGCGCGTCTCTACCTGGATACCGAGCACTATGACCGCGCCATCGAGGTGATGAAGCATTCGGTGCCCAGCTACTTCGCCGTGGACATTCCCAGCCTGCCGCGCGAGTACTGGGAGGCGCTGTTCCCGCGTGCCTATTGGACTGATCTGAAGAGATTCTCGGTCGCGAACGGACTAGATCCGTATCTGGTGGCGTCGCTGATCCGGCAGGAGTCGGAATTTAATCCGGCGGCCGTGTCGCGCGCCAACGCAGTCGGCCTGATGCAGTTGCTGCCCCGCACCGGAAAGGCGGTTGCCCGGCAGGAGAAACTCAGGCGCTACAGCCCCAGCCAACTCTATACCGCGCCCATGAACCTGGAGCTGGGCACGCGTTATTTCCGCGGCATGGTCGACAAGTTCGGAGGCTCGTTTGAGTACGCGCTCGCTGCCTACAACGCCGGCTCCGACCGGGTTGAGGAATGGCTGGGGCAGGGAACGTATCGCGATCCCCAGGAGTTCGTGGAGTCCATCCCGTTCACCGAAACCCGCGAGTACGTGCAGGCGATCCTGCGCAACGCCAGCGTCTACCGGCAAGTGTACGGCGCGCCGTAAGGGCCTGACGCTTGTCTGACGGTTTCTTCCCCGAGTCTTACTTCGTGTGTACTCTGGTAGCAGAGTGCCTGGCCTGCAGCCTTATGGCTTGAGGGTCACCCGCGCTGGCCTCTTTTGCGGTTTGCGCAGAAGTCTCCAAACTCTCCTGCAACAGGGCTTTGGCGGCATTGCTGACCTGCACTGTATCCCCTGTGCTGGCCAGCGGTTTCAGCTGAGCTGGCGGCTGGGGGGCGGTGGTCTGCGCGATTGGTTGCGCGAGGGCTGAGTTAGCGATCGGACTGATCATGTCAGAAGTCTCCCAGTTATCCCTATCGGCACGCAGGCCAGGCCACTTTAGATGAGAAAACTCAGAGATTCCGTGTCTTTTCAGTAGGCACCGGGCAGAGGTGAGGGACGTGCCCGGCATCGATCCCGGGTGATCATTCCGAATGCTGCTCTGGGGTATGCGGTTTGACGAACAGAATCTCGATCACCAGCAACGATGCCCCGATGACAATGCAGCTGTCGGCCAGGTTGAACACCGGCCATTGATACTGTTTGTAGTAAAAGAGCAGAAAGTCCACCACCCGCCCATGCGCGACCCGGTCCCAGAAATTGCCGGCCGCGCCGCCCAGAATCAGCGAGAGCGCGGTTCCGGTCAAGGTCAGCGCGCGCGATTGTTTCCATAGCAGCACGCTGACGATCACCATCGCGATCAGAGAAAAGCCGATCAGCAACGCCGTCCTCCAGCGCGACGGCGAGTCGGCAAACAGGCTGAAAGCCGCGCCGGTATTCTCCGTGTGCGTGAGACGAAAAAATCCAGGGATGATCTGGATGTGGGTGTACATGGCGATGCGCGCAGCCACCAGACGCTTGGTCCAGCGGTCAGCGAGGAACACCATCAAAGCAAGAATGAAATGAACAGCGCGTGCGCGATTGGAAGACATTCAGAGTTGTCCTAAGATTTCCTTGGCGTCCTTCGCGAACTCTTTGCGCCCTTTGCGGTTAGTCTTTCTGCTGGCAGTGAAAAAGCCCTTAACCGCGAAGCGCGCCAAGAAAGTCCGCAAAGTACGCGAAGAAGGTCTCAGGGCCCCATCTCTTCCAGCACCGCGCTGCAACGCTCGCAGATCGTAGGGTACGTCTTGTCTTCGCCCACGTGGATCGAATAGTTCCAGCAACGCTCGCACTTCGCGCCGTCGGCTTTCTTGACCTCGACGTGCACCCCGCCAGTTCCATTCCCCGAGCCCTGCACCAGCGTAACGGCCGAGACGATGAAGAGGTAGCGCAGTTGCCCGGCATAGCGCGTCAGCACTGAGTACATCGGATCCGACGCGGTGACCGCGACCTGCGCTTCGAGTCCGGTACCGATCAGTTTGCTGTTGCGCGCTTCTTCCAGGGCTTTCAGCACGTCATCGCGCACCAGGCGCAGCGTGGTCCAGTCTTCGTCCAGCTTCTTCCATTCCTCAGTAGTGAACAGCTGGCCGGCCACTTCTGTCGATGGAATGAACGCTGCCAGGTGAACACTCTGCTGACGGTCCTGCACACGCGGCAGGTATTGCCAGATTTCCTCGCAGGTGAAGCTCAGGATGGGGGCGAGGAGCCGGGTGAGAACTTCGCCGATACGCCAAATCGCGGTTTGCGCCGCGCGGCGGGCTTGCGACTTGCGCCCTGAAGTGTAGAGCCGGTCTTTGAGCACGTCGAAGTAAAACGCACTCAGGTCGACCACGCAGAAGTGAATCACCGCATGATAAATCCGGTGGAAGGCAAACTCGTCGTACCAACGCACCACCTCTGCGGTTAATTCGGCGGTCTTGCGCAGAAGGTATTGGTCGAGTACTTCAAGATCGCGGTAAGCCACCGCGTCTTTCTGCGGATCAAAGCCCTCGAGATTGCCGAGGATATAGCGAAATGTGTTGCGAATCTTTTTGTAGTTCTCGCCTACGCGCTGCATCAGCGCTTCCGAGCCCACGACGTCCTCGCGGAAATCGACGGATGCAACCCACAGCCGCACGATCTCTCCGCCCAGACGGCCCGCAATGTCCACGGGATCAACGTCGTTGCCCCGGGACTTCGACAGGGCCTGGCCCTTTTCGTCGAGCGTCCAGCCGGGCGTGACGACGGTTTTATATGGCGGCGTCTGGTGCGTGCCCATGGCGCAGAGCAGGGAAGACTGAAACCATCCGCGGTACTGGTCGCCGCCTTCGAGATAAAGATCGGAGGGCCAGGGATAACTGGGCTCGTCGGCGATCAAAGCCAGATAACTTGCGCCCGATTCCAGCCACACATCAAAAATGTCAGTTTCCTTCTCGAACCTCACGCCGCCGCAGTGCGGGCACTTCGTTCCTCCGGGAACAAGCGAATCAGGCTCGGACGTGAACCACACGTCGGCGCCAGCCTTGGCAAACAGCTCGACCACCTTGCGGTTGATGGCTGGGTCGTTGAGCGGCTTGCCGCAGCCTTCACAAAGAAAAACCGAAATCGGCACTCCCCACACGCGCTGCCGCGAAATGCACCAGTCGGGGCGCGTCTGAATCATGTTCGCCAGTCGCTCCTCGCCCCAGGCCGGGTCCCACTTTACTTTTCGGATTTCCTCCAGCGTGCGCGTGCGGAGGGTGTCCCGTTTCCCGGCCCCGCCCGGCATAGGCGTTTCCATGGAGATGAACCACTGCTCGGTGGCGCGGAAGATCACCGGATTGTGGCAGCGCCAGCAGTGCGGATACGAGTGCTCGGTCTTTTCCGTGTGCAGCAGCGCCCCGCGGGATTTGAGCAGTTCGACGATAGGCTGGTTCGCGTCCCAGACGCGCTTGCCGGTGTACTCGGGCAGGCCGTTGCGCAGGATACCTTTTTCGTCGACATTGCTGGTGGCGTCGAGGCCATATTTAACGCCGGTCACGAAGTCTTCGGCGCCGTGCGACGGCGCGGTGTGGACCACGCCCGTGCCCGTGTCCATGGTGACGTAGTCGGCGAGCACGCCCAGGATTTTGCGACCGAGAAAGGGATGCTGGAAGTTCAGGCGCTCCAGTTTGCGGCCGGGGAAGTGCGCAAGTTCGCGGACGTCAGCCAGTCCGCACTTGGCGGCCGCATCTTTCGCCAGCTTGGACGCGACGATGTAAGCCTCGCCGCCCGATTCCAGCGCCACGTAATCTTCGTCGGGATGAAAAGCCACCGCCATTGAGGCGGGCAGAGTCCAGGGCGTCGTGGTCCAGATGATGGTCGAAAGTTTTTTCCTGCGGAGCGCTGGATCGATCCGCGCCGGATCGTCGAGCAGCGCGTATTTCACGAAGACCGTCGTGCTGGTGTGATTCTCATACTCGACTTCGGCTTCGGCCAGCGCGGTTTCGTCGTGCATGCACCAGTAAACCGCGCGCAGGCCTTTGTAAACGAAGCCATTCTCATAAAACGAATAGAAGGTCGAAAGCACGACCGACTCATACTGCGGCAGCATGGTGACGTAGGGACGGTCGAAGCGACCGAACACGCCCATGCGCTTGAACTGCACGCGCTGCAGGTCGAGGTATTTCTGCGCGTACTTGCGGCATTCGGCGCGCACATCGTTGGGCCGCATCTGCAGCTTCTTGCCGCCGAGCTCTTTGTCGACTTTGATCTCGATGGGCAGACCGTGGCAGTCCCAGCCGGGTACGTAAGGGGCGTCAAACCCCGCCATGGTCTTCGACTTGACCACGAAATCCTTCAGGCACTTATTCATCGTGGTGCCCAGATGAATCGGGCCGCTGGTATAGGGCGGCCCGTCGTGCAGGATGTAGCGCGGCGCGCCCTGGCGCGCCTCCCGGATGCGCTCGTAGAGCTTCATCTGCTCCCAACGCTCGAGCATTTTGGGCTCGTTCTGAGGCAGGTTCGCCTTCATGGAGAAAGCGGTCTTGGGCAGGTTGATGGTCGCTTTCAGCTCGAGCGGCACTCGCGCACGTCTCCCAAATGATTGAATCTTTTCATTATAGGGAGCGGGGCGGGAAAACGTCTATGCGGGCGAGTCCGCGATGCAGTCGAAAATCGAATAACCACGAAGGACACGAAGGTTCACGAAGAAAGGCAGCCGAGTTTCGCCTTCCTTCGTGAAACTTCGTGTCCTTCGTGGTTGATGAATTCCCGGATACCATCGCCCGAGACTCATCTGCCCACCAGCTTCTGCAACTCCTCCGGATATCGCGCTCCTTGCACGCTGATCTTGGAGGCAGCACTGCCGATTTGGTGGAGATCCTCCGGCGAAAGTTCAATGCTGGCCGCGCCCAGGTTTTCCTCGAGCCGATGCAGCTTGGTTGTGCCCGGGATCGGCACGATCCAGGGCTTCTGCGCCAGCAGCCAGGCCAGCGCAACCTGCGCCGGCGTCGCCTTCCTCTGGGCTGCAAACCGGCCCACCACATCCACCAGCGCCTGATTGGCTTTGCGGTTCTCCGGCGTGAAGCGTGGCACGACGTTGCGAAAATCGCTCTTGTCGAACTTTGTGTCCTGGCTGATGTGCCCCGTCAGAAATCCTTTGCCCAGAGGGCTGAAGGGGACGAACCCGATCCCGAGTTCTTCCAGCGTCGGCAATACCTCCGCCTCGGGCTCTCTCCACCACAGGGAATATTCGCTCTGCAGTGCGGTGACGGGCTGAACGGCGTGGGCGCGACGGATGGTTCGCACGCCCGCTTCCGACAGGCCGAAGTGCTTCACCTTACCTTGCTGAATCAGCTGCTTCACCGCTCCCGCCACATCTTCGATGGGCACGTCGGAATCGACGCGGTGCTGATAGAACAAATCGATGACGTCGGTCTTTAGCCGCTTGAGCGAGGCCTCGGCCACCGCCTTGATGTGTTCGGGACGGCTGTCCAGCCCGGCCGACTTGCCGGTGGCCGGATCGATTTTGAAGCCGAACTTGGTTGCGATCGCCACTTGCTTGCGGAAGGGTGCGAGGGCTTCGCCCACAAGTTCTTCGTTCGTGTACGGGCCATACACCTCGGCGGTATCGAAGAATGTGACCCCTCGCTCCACGGCTGCCCGGATAAGGGCGATCATCTCCTGCTTGTCGGCGGCAGGCCCCAGGCCAAAGCTCATTCCCATGCAGCCCAGTCCGATCTCTGAAACCTCAAGATTGCTGTTTCCCAGTCTGCGTTTCTTCATTGCTTCTCCTCGCCTCGATCCTAGTAGATGCTCGCAGGATATTTCTTGATCTGCAAATCCTCCCCGGGGCGTAGAGCATGGGATGCCGAGGATGGCAGCACCACCCCTTGATATCCTCTCACCATGGTTCCCGATTCGCCTCCGCACTTTGCCACGCCACCGGAGCTTGCTGAAATCCTCGTCGAGCTCGCCCGCCGTGAGCCCATCTTTCATCGCCCAGAATTGGGCACGACCCGGGCCGACTTCGAGAAGATGACCGTGGAAGACTTCTGGGAAACAGGAGCCTCAGGCCGACGGTATTCGCGCGCAGTCGTGCTCGACGAATTGGAGAAGCGGTACGCGACACCCCACGCGGACGCGTGGGAAACTCACGACTTCCTTTGCCGAAAGCTGGCGCCTGACGTCTACCTTCTGACGTATACGCTCATCCAGGAGAAGGGCCGCCGAACGCGCCGATCGACGATCTGGCAGCGAGCCTCCGACGGCTGGAAGATCGTCTACCATCAGGGAACGCTGATTCAGGACGAATGATGCCTCATGGGGAATGATTCTGGGA